>Ga0209292_1002614_pt1 | contig 20551 bp, 22 predicted proteins | sample GOMGulsemesocosm_2_FD_184634 | JGI IMG/M metagenome (GOLD analysis project Ga0209292, IMG submission 184634) | Methane-oxidizing microbial communities from mesocosms in the Gulf of Mexico - GOM9C Gulf of Mexico (SPAdes) (version 2) | ecosystem: Environmental > Aquatic > Marine > Cold seeps... | reverse complement strand
CAGACCCCACCGTTAGCCAGTGACGCCCTTGCCATTCGGATTGTCTTCCCCTCAGTCAGGGTGACTCCGCTTTCTTTCGAGCGGACGGGTTTGCCAGCTTTGCTGGGCAAACAATAAAAACGGCTGACCTTGGTCAACCGTTTTTTTAATCATCATGCGATGGCTTATGGGCGATATTCGATTTCTACGTCGTAATCGTCTTCATCCCAATTATCCCAATCATCGTCATCCTCATCGACAGTGATCACAGCATCGCCGTTGATTTGCTGACTATGATAATCGTCCCATTTGAATTCAACATCTTCGCTCACTTCAACGACTTCTTCAACGTATGGGTTTTCTTCGATGTAAGTCATCAGCTTCTGACTAAGTGTCTTGGTGCCCACTTTACTGATCGCCGCAATACAGTGATAGTCTTCGTCCCAACCTAAGGCATCTAACACGTCGTCTATACGCTGTTGTTGCTCTTGCTCAGGGACAAGGTCTAATTTATTAAACACTAACCAACGAGGCTTAGCCGCAAGTTCAGGCTTGTGTAACTCTAACTCTTGTACAATTTGCACCGCACCAAGGGCCGGGTCGCTACCATCGAACGGGGCTAAATCGATAACGTGCAACAAGATGCGACAACGTTCTAAGTGTTTAAGGAAGCGAGTTCCGAGTCCAGCGCCCTCAGAAGCACCCTCGATGATCCCAGGGATGTCGGCCAGTACGAAACTGCGATCAGTCCCCACCGAAACCACACCTAAATTAGGCACTAAGGTCGTAAATGGGTAATCTGCAACCTTAGGTTTGGCCGCCGATACAGAACGAATGAAAGTCGATTTGCCGGCATTAGGAAAACCTAGTAGACCAACATCAGCTAACAACATTAGTTCAAGTTTAAGGCTACGAACCTCTCCTTCTGTGCCTAGCGTCTTCTGACGTGGCGCACGATTGGTACTGGTTTTAAAACGAGCATTACCCAAACCGTGCCAACCGCCTTTAGCGATCATTATTTTTTGACCAGCGGTGGTTAAATCACCAACAGATTCACCGGTGTCTTGATCGGAGATTCGTGTGCCAACAGGTACGCGAATCTCTAAATCGTCACCACGTCGACCGGTACAATCTTTGCTCTGACCATTCTTGCCACGTTCTGCGTTATAGAAACGCTGATAACGAAAGTCGATCAGGGTATTAAGGCTTTCACTTGCGACCATGTAGACATCGCCACCATCGCCGCCATCGCCACCGTCCGGCCCACCGTCGGGCACGAATTTTTCACGTCTAAAACTTACCGTACCCGAGCCGCCATTGCCCGCATCGACCTTGATGATAGCTTCATCTACAAATTTCATTTGCTTGCTCCACACATAACCGTGTCTTAATTATACTCGCTTTGTTGGCGATATAAAGACCGTACATTGTTTATGCAATGTTAGTGCTTTGTTAAATATTACAGTCAAAAAAAAACCCCGCAGGAGCGGGGTTTTAGAATCTTTTAATATCGTTTACTCAGCAATGATGCTGATGTATTTACGATTTAAAGAACCCTTTTGCTCAAATTGAACTTTACCTTCAACTTTAGCGAATAGAGTGTGGTCTTTACCCATGCCTACGTTTGTACCAGCGTGGAATTTAGTACCACGTTGACGAACAAGGATGTTACCAGATAAAACTGACTCGCCACCAAAACGTTTAACGCCAAGGCGTTTACTTTCTGAATCGCGACCGTTACGGGTACTACCAGCAGCTTTCTTATGTGCCATTTCAGTCTACCTTATGCGTTAATTGCAGTGATCTTCACTTCAGTGAACCACTGACGATGACCTTGTGATTTACGTGAATGCTTACGACGACGGAATTTAACGATTTTAATTTTATCGCCACGACCGTGAGTAAGAATCTCCGCAGTTACAGTGCCGCCAGCTACATAAGGCGCACCAACATTAATATTTTCGCCATCGGCGATCATTAGAACTTTATCGAAATCAGTGCTAGCACCAGTTTCTAACTCTAATTTTTCCAGGCGTAACGTTTGGCCTACAGCCACACGGTGTTGCTTACCACCGCTTTGGAAAACAGCGTACATGTTTATCTCCGCTATGACACACTTGCTATTATGAGCTAAGGTATGCCTTAATCTAGTTTCTCAATAGGGCGCAGATTCTACGCAACTGTCAGATTTTAAGCAACCCCCATTTGTAAAAAAGTCATAAAAAACGCCATAAAAAAGATCAAACTGGTCACCGCTCACATAAATATCAATAAAAACGATGAAAACAGCATGCTTAAGTAATGTTAATGGCAGTTTTTTATTGTACAATCGCAGCCAATTTATTAATGAAAACAGTGGATGCAATTGTGCATCACTATTGTAGCAACTAGCCGAGAGAATTATGGATTTTAATGCCATTAGCACCCTATCTAAAACCGATATGGATTCAGTCAATGAGCTAATAGGACAACAGCTGTCATCGGATGTCGCCCTGATCAACCAACTCGGCTTTTATATTATTAACAGCGGCGGAAAACGTATTCGTCCTCTGTTGACGGTATTGGCAGCGCGCGCGCTTAACTATAGTGGCAACGATCATTTGTCGATCGCCGCGATCATCGAATTCATTCACACCTCGACATTGCTCCATGATGATGTGGTTGATGAGTCGACCATGCGCCGCGGAAAAGAGACCGCCAATGCGCTGTTTGGCAACCAGGCTAGTGTCTTGGTCGGTGACTTCCTTTACTCTCGCTCATTTCAAATGATGACTAATCTCAATAACTTAACCGTAATGAAGGTGTTGGCAGACGCGACCAATGTGATTGCCGAGGGGGAAGTGTTGCAGTTAATTAACGTTAACGATCCCGAGACTACTGAAGAAAGCTATATGCAGGTTATTTACTGCAAGACCGCCAAGTTATTCGAGGCTGCAACCCATTTAGCCGCGGTGATCAACCAAAACGATCAATCGATCATCGACGCGATGAAGGCTTACGGCATGCATTTAGGCACAGCATTTCAATTGGTTGATGACCACCTCGATTACACCGCAGACGCCGACGAGTTAGGCAAGAACATCGGCGATGATTTAGCCGAAGGTAAACCAACCCTACCGCTTATCTATGCGATGAAGCATGGCACTGCCGAGCAAACGGCCATGATAAGAGAAGCTATCGTTTCTGGTAATGGTTTATCACAGCTTGAAGAGATCCTGGCGACACTGACCGAAACCGGCGCATTAGATTACACCCTACGTCAGGCACAAATAGAGGCCGATAAGGCCATCAGCGCCCTCTCAGCCATTCCTGATAGCCAATACAAAGACGCCTTAACCTCACTGGCCTATCTCGCGGCTAATCGCAATACCTAGGCTGAACGCCAAGACATAAACCGCAGAGACAAAAAAAGGAGCCGAGGCTCCTTTTTGTATTTTGTTGGCTGGCTTAGCAACCTGAGACTACAATAGCTACTTTAGCAGCTGTACTTACCAATGCCTGAGTATATGTAACATAACAGTTACCAGCTTCGACGGCTGTAAGTATTGCAGCAGCATCAGCCCCTGAGTATGTTGTCGAAGTAGGATAGAGGTGAACACTATTTGTTCCTCCGTTATTTATCACTGTAAAGTCTGTACTAGTAAAGCCAGCCGCTTCTCGCAGTTCAGTCTCATCAGCCTTTGGGTAACCGTAAACAGTTTTAACCCCAGCAGCAGTAGAGTCATCTTTCTTCTGGTTGCCTTGTAATGCCGACTTCGCGTAAATCATCGTCATGGCACCAGCAAGCCCACCTTTAAGCCCTTGGAGCGCAGATTTTTTCGCATCTTCTTGAATGTCGATAAACTTCGGCGCCGCGGTAACCGCTAAGATACCGAGAATGATGATCACGATGATTAATTCGATTAATGTAAAACCTTGTGCTTTTTTCATACTTTAAATCTCTTGGCTGATAGTGGGGGCGTTATCCGATAAATAGACCATCATGATAATAGTTATTATCTTACCCATATTTTTCACTGAGCGACAACATTTTTAATCATTATGGTTTAAAAACGAGCAATAGATCAGATATTATTACTATAAACCTGAATTTGTCCGGTGGCTGCATTGTAGCTAAAACTATTGCCGATATTTAAATCCAGCGTACCCACCGGCAGTCCCGTGCTCTTGTCTAAACTAAGCGTGGCGACTAAGTGATAGGTACATAAGCGGTAAGCATCACCGTTGTCGGTGGTGCCAGTGTTGTCATTAACATCGATATAATAGCGGGCACTGCTGGCGTCTTGGCCTTTTATCACGCTGCGCACCGGGCTCTGCATGATATCGTTAAACACGGTTTGACAGGCTAACGGGGTCATTTGCGCCGGAATGATACTACTGCTACCGGTCATATCGGTGGGGAAGCCAAAGGCATTAACACTGACTCTGCTCGAGCCCATGGTGATGTAGGCATCAGTGCCTTTAGGACGTCCCTCTATTTCCCATTGCGCGCGCACCAAGCCAACGGCGGCGGCAAAACCACCAGCAACGCCTTCGACTGCCGCGTCTTCGGCCTGCTCAGAAACCTTTAAAAATTTCGGCAAAGCGGTCACCGCCAGCAAGCTTAATATCACTATCACTATGATCAACTCGATCAGTGAAAAACCACGTTGTTTGGTCATTCTATCCTCTAATTCCATTACTTATTCCAACTATTTAAGCCGAGTTCAGGTCGTTTATCCCAAGCTCAGTCTATTTAATGTGCTGAATAGATAAAGCATTTGTCTTGATTACCAGCATCACAAAATTGGCACAGGATGTCACCCTCTTTTTGCAACTTTGTGATGACAAAAGCCTGATGATATTCATCACTTAATGAGGTATTGGTGACCTTAGTCATCAACACCCGGCAATAATTTTCAATCTCTTTATCGATCAATTCTGGCCAACCCGAACGACTCATCGCAAACAGTGTCTTGTCTGATACGCTGCCATATTCATCGAGAAAGTCATAGTCTAATTGTCGCGGCCGCCTTTCTAAGAGCCATTTCGCCTTAATCAGCGCAACATTCTGTAAAAAGCTTTGTTGCTGTAGCTCAAACGTTAGCGCGTCTAGGGCTTGGCTATTTTTATTGTTGAGATTAATGATCGCGCCAACTAGCGACAGTATTAACACCACGCTAATCATCAGCCCAATTAAATTAAATTTTTGCGCTCTCTTGCTCATAGATTATTTTTTCATCACTGACATCATGTCCCACATTGGGGTAAAGATGCCTAGGGCTAAGATTAATACCATGCCAGCAACCACAGAAACCAGTACCGGTTCTATTTTGGCGGTAAGACTTTTTAAATCAAAGTCCACTTCGCGTTCATAATATTGCGCCATGCTGCCCATCAACTGCTCAATTCGTCCTGTTTCTTCGCCCACCGCAATCATTTGTAATACCAAGGGGTTAAATAATCCCGATTGTGAGGAGACTCTAAGCAGGCTTTCGCCGGTGCGTATGCCAGTATTCATTTTATTAATTTTATCTGCCATGTAAGCGTTGTCCACCGCTTCGGCGACGAGCGTCAACCCTTGTAATAGCGGCACACCTGCGGCCATCATCATCGCAAAACTACGGCCAAAGCGTGCTAGCAATGCCCGTTCGATAATACTGCCGACAAAGGGCACTCTGAGTTTTTTTCGGTCCCAAATCAAGCGCCCTTTGTCTGACGCCAACCATGTCTTAAGCCAGATAAATAGCCCTACACTGACCACCAGCATATGCGGCCAATAGTTAACGAAAAATGAGGACGTGCCGAGCAGCGCTCGAGTGGTCCATGGCAATTCGACGCCAAATTTGCTAAACATTTGGGCAAATACCGGGATCACCTTAACGTTGAGGATCACCACGGCGGCCGCCAAAAACAGTAACACAAAGGTTGGATAACGCATCGCCGCCTTGATCTGTTTGCGGGTCTCCTGCTCCTTTTCCAAATATTCGGCGAGTTGTAAAAACGCTTCATCTAGCTGACCGGTGTTTTCACCGACATGCACTAGGCTAATCACAATCTTGGTAAATACTCGTGGCTGCTTGGCCATCGCTGTAGACAGCGCGCGACCCGACTCAAGCTCACTTAGCACTTCACTTAACGCCGCGACCATCATCTTATTATTCGCACTATCGCGCAGTCCAGCGATGGCTCGCATCACGGGAATACCTGCCTGCATTAAGCTATACATTTGGCGAGAAAAAATAACCAGTTCATCGAGTTCAATATTCTTGGCTAGCAATTCCTTGAGGTCAAAGCTCTTGCCCTTGCTTTTATACTCCTGAACATTGAGTGGGATGAGGCCGCGGCCCATCAGATACTCGGCTACTTGCTCGCTACTGTTGGCTTCATGCTCCCCTTCAATCAGCTGCCCCTGCTGATTGCGTGACTTGTAGCGATAGTTTTTCATCTATTATCCCTCAGCGGCTGTGGCAGGCTTGGCATGTACCTGGCCTTGCTCCGCTAAACGCAATACTTCACTGACGGGAATAATCCCTTCAAGGGCATATTTTAGCGCGGCGGTGGCCAGTGTTTCAAAACCTTCGCAGTTGGTTGCAGCTTGCGTGAAGCCGTCTGGATCGTCTTTACGTAACGCTTGCGCCATATCCTTGTCAATCTCAAGAAACTCAAACACCCCTATCCGTCCTGACATGCCCGTTTGCTGACAACGTTGGCAGCCCGCTCCTCGGGTAAAGTGATGAGCGCCAATGTCGGTGGTGGACAGATGCGCCATCCAGTTGACTTCATTTTGGCTCAACTGATGCGAAGTCTGACAATGTTCACAATTCTTGCGCACCAAACGCTGCGCGATAATCGCCCGTAATGAACTCGCCACTAGATAACCCGCCGCGCCCATATCGGTTAAACGTAACGCACTGGAGATGGCATCATTGGTATGCAGTGTCGATAGCACCAGGTGACCCGTTAGTGCGCCTCGTAACCCAATTTCGACTGTTTCATGGTCACGCATCTCACCTATCATCAGAATGTCGGGATCTTGGCGTAATGTGGTGCGCAGAACACTGGAGAAGTCTAGGCCGATCTTGGTGGCTACCTGAACCTGGTTAATTCGCGGTAAGCGATATTCCACCGGGTCCTCTACCGTAATAATTTTCTTGCCCGGTTCATTTAGCTCGTTGAGCACCCCATAAAGGGTCGTTGTTTTACCACTACCTGTAGGGCCAGTGACCAAGATCATGCCGTGGGGCCGCGTCATTTGAAAGCGCAGTTTTTCCTGCATCTCTTTGGGCATACCCGATTGTTCCATGCCCAAGATACCGGCAGACTGATCGAGTAGACGCATCACCACCGACTCACCATGTTGTACCGGCATGGTCGAGACACGCACATCGATACTATGGCCCTTAATCTTGACATTAAAGCGACCATCTTGGGGCAGGCGTTTCTCTGAAATGTCGAGGCTGGCCATTAGCTTCAAGCGCAATACGAGTGCGTTAGCAACATTTGCCTCATTGATGATGCTCTCTTGCAATACACCATCGACACGTAACCTAATGCGGACTAATTTTTCTTCTGGCTCGATATGAATATCAGACGCTTTAATTTGGACAGCATCTTCAAAGATAGACTGCAACATTTTAACCACAGTTGCGTCGTCATCGCCATCTGCCAAGCCAACCAATTCAAATTCGTCGTCATCCCCATGTTCTTCACTGAGTTGTTCAGCGAAGGCGGCAATATCTCGGGTGCGTCGATATAATTGATCGAAGGCTTCAAGTAATTGCGTTTCAGTAATTGCCGCAAGGTTTATTTGTTTGGGTGAAACCAACAATTCAATCGCATCGATGGCGTTGAGATCCGCCGGGTCATTCATCGCTAATGTCACCATCATGCCATCATCGTCGATCACCAGCGCGCGATGCCTTCTCGCATGCACCTCGGGTAATTGCTGCGCGACAGCCGGATCTATTTTGCGTTGGCTAATATCAATGAATTCGACATTAAGTTGCTGAGCCAAGAATGTTAGTAGTTGTACCTCTGTTAGATGACCAAGATCGATCAGCGCGGCACCAAGCTTTTTACCTGAAGTTTTTTGCGAGCCCAGCGCATCCATTAACTGCGCTTCGGAAATAATATTCTCGTGGACCAATAGATCCCCGAGTCTCATGCGTAATTTAACTTTAGCCATGCTTCTCTCTTGTTGGTAGTAATATTTTCAGCTGTTTGATACGCCCTTTAGCATATTGATATAACGCGTCATCGTGATTAGGTAACATAATGAATTGCTCATATTTATTCAATGCTGCTATTTTTTTGTTCTGGCCATCTAACGAAATAGCCAAGCCGATTATCCATTTAGCCTCGCTAGGTTGACGCCGGTGCAGGGGTAAATAGTTGAGTTGTGCTTGCTGCCACAACTGTAGATGCTGGGCAATAGAGGCAGCCAATTCCAATGCGGCATTACTTGACGATAAGCTTAGATGTGGTTTTGCTAAGACCGCTAACGCCTGCTGTGGTTGCTGCTGGCTAAAATATATTTGTGCCATCAATAAGCGATAACCTTCATGCTGTGGAAACGCTTGCTTCCCAAGCTCCAGCATAGCCAATGCATTGTTCATCTCATTAGCGCCATAAAAGCTAGCCGCTAAACGCTCCCTAGCGACATGCAACGCCGAATTTGCACGCAGCGAAGCCTGCCACGATTGCCGAGCTGCGCTAATCTGACCATTTTTTTGCTGCTTCAGCCCTTGTTGATACTTGAGGGTAGCTAACTCATGTGACGTCAATTCCACCGCTTTAATCGTCAGCTTGGGCTCAACTTGTTTGCTGTTTGAGCTTGTTGCTACTTGGCTCGCTGTATTCTTGCTCTGGGCTTGAGGCGCGCTGCTAAGTGCAACGACATCTACAATAGGTTGCTCTTTTACAATGTTAACGGTCTTCTTAGTTACCCTAGTCAGTTGCGGGGTAGCCTCGACTACGGCGTTGTTTACCACCGGTAATTGAGGTTGCTCTTTTATAATGTTAACGGTTTTCTTAGTTACCTTAGTCAGTTGCGGGGTAGCCTCGACTATGGCGTTGTTTACAACCGGTAATTGAGGTTGCTCTGGTGCCAGCATTTTGCTGATCGTTGGTGCAACACTACCTGTAACCTTTAATGGTAATTTATCGAGTCGCTGCGATACCGGTGTAATAGTTTCGCTCGAAACGGAGTCTGCCCAAATTAATTGCTTGTTAAACCAAATGAGTGTGGCCAGGATCAGCAATAATAAAACCACCAGCGCTATTTTTTTCAGCGCTAAGGGCTCTTTTACCACCAGCACATCTAGCTTTTGCCCTGCTGCCTGCTCTGTCTCTCGCTCTCTTTGCTCAATATCATTAAGCATCTTGTTAATCACGCTCATACAAGCCCCCCAAGAACGGCTGCATAACATAGGCCACTTAAGGCAATAACCCCTCCAAGAATCACGCTAACTCGTAATGCAGATGATTGATTAGCATCGATGGTATCTTTGATCGCCTCTTTGATGTGTTTTCCAGCAACAGTGCGCTCGCCAGCGCCAAATCCCAGCAGTAATGATTTATGGCACAAGATATTAACCAGGCGAGGTATGCCGCGACTGGCATTAAAAATACGCTTTGCTCCAGCGCCAACAAATAAAGTATTGCCTTGATAGCCCGCGACTCTACAACGATGTTCAATATAATGAGAGACTTCGCCAAGTGTCATGCTGCGCAACTGATAGGAAAATGAGATACGCTGACGCAACTGCCGAAATTGGTCGGTATTTAAACGCTGATCAAGCTCCGGTTGGCCAAAAAGTACCACTTGAATTAACTTACGTCGTTCTGTTTCAAGGTTCGTTAATAGTCGCAACGCTTCTAGGCTTTCATCTGGTAACGCTTGGGCTTCATCCAAGATCAGCACTACCGCCTTACCCTGCGCCGATAACCTCAGCAGGTGCTGCTGCAACATCTGAGTTAGTTGCTGTTGATCGATATTGGCTGAAAATTTTAAGCCTAACTCTATCGCCAGTGCCCAGCGTAATTCTGCGGGGGTTAAATAAGGATTTGGAATATAGGCGACGCAAAAACCGCTCGGTATCTCATTAAGCAGTTTACGACAAATTAGCGTTTTACCGGTGCCAACTTCCCCCGTCACCTTAATAAACCCCTCGCCCTGTCGCAACGCGTTCAACAGCACCTGCATCGCCTCAACATGGGGCCTGAGGTTAAGGAAAAAATCTGTATTGGGGGTTAGTGTGAAGGGTAATTCACGCATCCCAAAGTGATACAAGTACATGCTTTAACGCCCTACTTTGGATACCATTTTTGTAACAGTTTTTGCGATCTTTCAAGCTGTTTTTTCCAGGTACCGGCACCGACCACGGTTGGCTTTATCAATATGATGAGCTCGGTTTTAAGCGTCTGTTCTTTACGATTAGTAAAGAGTTCACCGATGAGGGGAATAGACCCTAATAACGGAACCTTTGAGGTATTGTCGGTGGTGCGAGAGCTCATCAACCCGCCAATAACCACCACTTCACCGCTCTTAGCCTTGATAATAGTGTCAGTCTCGCGAATCGCACTGTTGGCCAACGGTAATTGAAACGCACCGTCCTGTAGTTGAATGGTTTTTTGCTGTTCTACCACCTCGATAACCGAGGGGTGCACATGCAATAAGACCTGACCATTCTCGTCAATCTGCGGTGTCACATCGAGCGCAATACCAGAGAAAAATGGCGTTAATTCAACCTCAGGATTGGCCACCACATTGGTGCCGACATTACTCGATGAGGAAGAAACGTCGGTGACGAAATATTCATCTTCGCCGACCTTGATCACCGCTTTTTGATTATTAATAGCGGTGATACGTGGGCTCGATAGTACATTGACATCACCCTGGGTACTTAATAAAGAAAGCACTCCTGTGAAGTCGGCGTTAGCAAAAGTTAGGGAGGCAACGCCACCTAATGCCGCAGTAATTGGATTTGATATCGCAGCCGACGACGTAGAGAACGAATAACCAGTGTTGCGGCCTGCGCTTAGTATTTCTTTCCACTCGATACCCTGTTGATAGCCATCACTAAGGGTGACTTCAATGATACGTGCCTCTAAAATGACTTGGCGCTGCAGGTTTTCTTGTGAGCGTGATAAAAATTCCTTAACCAAGGCTACATCTTGTGGGTAGCCTCGCACAGTAACTAGGCCGGCGTGCGGACTCAATATAACTTGTCGATCCTCACCACCGATAAGACTCGTTAATGATTGTTCCAATTCTTTCCAATAATTAGTGTCGGTGGTTGATTCGATAAATGTGCCATTGACGCCATTGGTGCTCCCGCCGCGACCTCCACTACCACCACTGCTGTTGCTTGAACTGTTATTGGAATTACTGCCACCGCTACCACTGCTTCCATTTTGGCCTTGGGTGATGCCCCCTGAGGTGATACTCGTTTGCGAGGTGCCATTGCGCTCTAACAGTAAATAATTAAAGCTGAAAATTTCAGTACTAATGGTCGCGGGCGAAACTTGCAGAATGCGACCATTTTTTTCGATCATATAGCCATAGAGTTTTGCCACTACATCGAGAGTTTCTTCTAAGGTAACTTGTTTCAATTTCAGGGATAATAGCCCTGTAAGATCATTGTGGAATACGACACTATAGGGTGTTTGTGCCACTAAGCTAGAAAAGAAACTCTGTACATCAACATCCTTTGCGGAGATATCAAAGCGTTTCTCAATCAACTCACTGGCACTTTTCAGCTGGCTGGGCATCAGTTGCTGCGCGACGCTCGGTGGTAAAGAGAATGCTTGGCTGGTTGGTTCAACATGGCTAACGGCCTGCTCAACCGAGTTTCTAATCAGTTGTTTTTCTTGTTCAACGCTCGTCATCTGGCAACTACTTACTAAGCAAGTAGCCAAAACAATAACACTGTGTTGTAAACTAATTTTTGGCATTCGTTATCTAATCCTTGGTTGAAATACTGACAAGCGAGTGGTTAAACAGGGTTAATTTTTTGCCCGATGAAAACTGCACTTGATTTGACGATATTGTGACAATCTTATCTTGGTCAATCCGTTGACCTACGCGATAAGCTTGCTTATTTATAATAGCGATGGAACCTAGTTGATTGACCTTAATACTGCTTAGTACCAGCGGTGGCTTGGTCACAACAGCTTGAGCCGAATCGATATTGGTTGTTACCACGGCGGGTCTCGTCGGATCTTTTAATTGCTTGGCTTGTATCGGCCATAACGCCAACAGCAAAATACATGCGATAGCCATTTTATTTAACACCAATAAACTCCTCATCACCGCTAATGGTATAGACTTCAAACGTCACTAAGGCATTAGGATATTGTTCAACGACATAATCGATATCTCCCCACAGCAGGTATTGGCTTTTTAACTCAATCTGTTGCAAGAATTTAACCACAGCAAAAAATGTCCCTTTAATTTTAATTTTGACCCCGTGACGATATAACAACGGCTTAGGTGTATCCTTTGCGGCCGTTTTCTGCTCGTACAAAATAACTTGCGGCGCTATTGAGGCTAACGTTTCTACGGTTAAACCCTTATTTTCAGAAAGCAATATCTGCAACGCAGCCGCCATCTCATCACTCGATACCAGCAATAATTCTTTTTCGGCCAGTAGTCTAACCACCTCAAGGTGTTTACGCGCTAAGCCACTTAGCTGAGCTTCAAGTTGCCCACGTGGATCTGAGGCAATTTTTCGCTCTATTTCGCTGCGCTGCGTGATTGCAGCATCAATTGATTGCTGTATTGATTGCGAGCGCTCTTTACTTTTCGCTAGCGTTTTAAGGCTCGGCTCAATAACAAAACTACCGACACTAAATACTATTAGTACTAAACTGGTGAGTAAAATCAATCCTTTTTCTCGCAGACTCAACGCTGCATGCCGCTCTTGTATCTCTTGCCAATTCATCATGGTGCCGCCTTGCTAGGTACATCGGGCAGTTGGTTGTTCAAGACGAAGTTAATCCCATCGTTATCCCGTTCCATAGAAAGCGCCGCAAAGGAGTGCCCTTTTAACAGTTCAGCTTGGTTTAAACGCTCCACCCATAGAGGGATATCGCTGGAACTTCGTGCGCTACCACTTAAGGTTAATAGCCCTTGCTGACTTGTGATATGAGTCAACCAAACATTGCGATCGCTAACTTGTGCCAATGCCAGCAACAATTGGGTGAACCCGTTATCTCGCTCTAAGTTGCGATTGAGCGCGACGAGGATACGTTTTTTGTTTTTAATTTTATGTTTAACGCTCTCTATTTGGTCAAGTAACTGCTGATTATCGTTTATCTCACCGAGTATTGCAGCCTGTTGTGCCAGCTTCGCCTGCTCATTGGACAATGTGGAATTTAATTGTTGCTGATGTTGTGACTCAAGGTGACTTAATCCATAAACGCCACCAACTATCATCAGCATTAAACAAGAAACTGAGACGACTGCGGTCAATGACATCGTTAAGGGTAATTTTTCCTTAACCGGTTTTAGCTTTTTTACGTATAGATTAATCCGCGTTTTCATTATTAACCTAACTCCATCTCATTAATCGCTAAGGCGCTGAGGGGATAGCGTACAAAATCCTCACCCAAATCCTTTGCCAACAAACACACATTAATATCGAACAGCTCTTGCAGAGAGTCAACCATTAGTGCCGCATCGAAACTTTGCACAAATAGCGAAACATTAGCAACAGAGTCTAGTTTTAGTTGCCCCACAGCAAAGTCAATACAGCGCTGAATCTCTAGGCCTAAATTATTTAATCCCCCGGCTTGAAAATCGGGTTCGCTCAATTGATGCAAATTATCATAGCCCTTAATATGACGACTGAAGCACAATTGGCCTTCTTTTATAATCGCCAGTAATACATTCATTCCGGGCGCATGAAAAACCAACACTGTCGGCGCCGCATCATCGAGTAATTGTGACAGTACGATATCGACTATTGAGATCCCCTTGATGGTCATCTCAAGTCCAGTTAACAATTCGATCACTGGTTTAATCATTGTTTTATCGCACGCCACCACATTTAGTTTATTAGCATTAGGGTTATTACTAACAAACTCAAAGTAATCGAGGATAATGTTCTCGTTCGGGATATTAATAAGATCTTTAGCACTCCATAGCAGCGCTTGAACAAATTCATTCTCTGGGATAGACGGTTTTTCGACCTGCGCAATCTGATATAGACCGTGCCCAAGCACGATTTGACAATCAGACCCACTCACATCAGTCTCCTGCACCAGCTTATTGATAGCGGTAATAAAGTCGCCACTGCTGCAAGGCTGCTGTTTTACAAAGATCGAATCACCGTTAATAACCGCCAAGGTAACACTATTGGGCTGCAATATAAGACTGGATTTGTGTGATGATGCAATCTGCTTTCGTTTAAAAAATTTAGCTAACACAGCCTTCTCCCTTGACCTAGATTAATTTTAGTAGTAATTATTATCCCAAATTAACAACAGCATGCAAGCAATTAAGTATTAATCTATTCGGGGCATCATATCAATTCACTCACCGCAGCAATTAACTCGCCATTACAAGCTCTTGATAATGCGCTTACCCAAGCTCACGGCATTAGATTGTCGTTAAAAAGAGACGACTTAATCCACCCTACTATCTCCGGCAATAAGTGGCGCAAACTAAAATACAGTCTAATACACGCCAAGAACAATAACATTAAGCAAATAGTGTCGTTTGGTGGTGCCTATTCGAATCACATTCACGCCCTAGCATATGCTGGCAAACTATTTGGCTTTAACACGGTCGGTATAATTCGTGGCGAGTACGACGCGAAAAACCCCACCATAATCGATGTGAAATCCTATGGTATGACCGTAGAATTTATCACTCGGCAACAATATAAGCGGCGTCACGACAGTGATTACTTGCAGCAACTACAAGCGCAATACCCAAACGCATTAATCGTGCCCGAAGGTGGCAGCAACCAAATGGCCCTGTATGGTCTGGCAGAAGTCATGGATGAACTGAGCACTCAGCAAGTCGATTATCTCTGCTGCCCTTGTGGTAGTGGTGGTACGACAGCTGGATTGATTGCCGCTAACGCACCGACGACTAAAATCATTAGCGTGCCGGTTTTAAAGGATGCAGACTATTTAAAACAACAGATTATTGATTTAGTTGGCCGACCTATTAGTCACGAAAAGTGGGACTTTATACAAGATTATCATTTTGGCGGCTATGCCAAGTTAAAGCCACAACTCTTGACTTTTATTGAGCAATTTTATCACCAATATCAGATTCAGCTAGAACCGGTATACAGTGGTAAGATGTTTTATGCCGTGTTTGACTTAATCAAGCAAGGATATTTTCCACGAAGCAGTCATGTGGTGTTGCTTCATACGGGTGGATTGCAAGGAATCAATGGCATGCAGCAACGTAACCTATTGCCCGCTAACTGGTTAGGTAAAAATAGCCCCTAAGCGCTTGTTGGCCGATATTAGCTACTAATGCTATTCTTTATAAACGGGGTAACGACGCCTTAAATTGAGATTATACGATGAAAAGACTGCTTTTAGTTAACCATTCGCCTTCACAGAACACTCAATTGCTCGTTACAAGTATGACCTCTGCAATTGAAAATTTAGGCTGCGACGACGTTGAATTAACGGTTGTGAGTGCGTTTAATACCACCAGTGAACATGTTAGTCGCTGCGATGCTATTATTTTATTTACACCAGAAAATTTAGGTTACATGAGTGGCGCACTCAAGGATTTCTTTGATCGTATTTATTATCCCTGTCTCGACACAAAACAAGGGCTGCCAATGGCCCTAATTGTACGCGCAGGCCATGATGGAACGGGTACAGTTAGAGCGGTGACTACTATCTGCACCGGATTAAAATGGAAATTCGCACAACCGCCGCTAGTCTGTAAAGGCCCATGGCATAACGAGTTCATCGAGCAATGTAATGAACTCGCCTGCACCATTGCCGCATCACTCGATTGCGGCATTATTTAGACAATGACTGTGCGTTATACTGGCGTATTGCTTTTGAGTAATACTTCGGGGACAGGCGTTGCAGTTATGCTCTCACTTGGATAGCAGCCCAACACTTTAATTTGCTTGGCTATTTCATTAAGTTCAGTCAGTGCTTTTTGCATATTAGGACTATGGACATTAGCCTCAACGTCAATATAGAACATTTCTTCCCAAGGATTACCTTGAATAGGCCGCGACTCCAGCTTTGTCATATTAATTTGATTATTTTTAAGCACCAACAGCGCATCAACCAATGAACCTGAGCGATGATGAGTCGACATGATGAAAGTCGTTTTGGCAGGAATTTGCACCGCGACTTCCACTGCTTTACGTGCCACAACAATGAAACGACTGTGGTTTTCTTGTTGATTAGCAATCGATGTTTGAATCGCATGCAGCTGATATAAAGTGCCACCTTCTTGCGAACCAATCACTGCCACGTTTGGCTGATTGAGTTTTGCTACCTGCTCCATCGCAGCTGCGGTGCTATCACAAAACTCAAATTTTACATTATTTAATGCTAACAAAAAATTACTACATTGCTGATAAGGCTGGGCGTGGCAGTAAATCGTGTCAATTTGTGCAACGCTACTATCAACCGCGGTCATCAGACAATGTTCAACAGGTTGGGTTAGCTCTCCTACGATTGACAGAGTGGTGTGCTGCAGCAGATCATATACTTCATTAATACCGCCAGAGCTGGTATTTTCAATTGGCAACATCCCAAATTCAGCTTGTCCCGATTCCACCGTCTTAATAATTTTGTCAAACGTTGTGCAGCCCATCTCGATGATACGCTCTACTCGACGAGAAAAATAACGATGGCTGGCTAAGTAACTATAGGATCCCTTAGCGCCAAGGAATGCCACACGACTTACCGGTTCATCATGCTGATGATTAGCTCTCTCTTGCAGCCAAGCTTGTTGATTTAGGACTGAGTCCTCGATAATTACCTGAAATAGTTTTGCAACGTAGTGAGCGTCCAAACCGAGTTTATGGCCGCGCTGGATTAAGTCTATTAACAACTCTTCCTCACGCTGCGTGTCACGAACATTTTTAACCGTATCCACTTTCGACTGTGCCACACTCAAACTCAACGCACGACGTTGGCCTAAAAGCTGCAATAATTGCTGATCCAATTTCGTTATTTCTTCTCGCACCTGTGACAGCACCACACCCTTACTCATTTTGACTCCCCACTTAAATACTCATAAAACGATCGCTGAGCATAGAATCTATGGTGTGAGAGGCGTGCTGTCAATGGAAAAGTCGAACAAAGGCAGCTCCACTTTGAAATATTGTTTATATAAGGCATAACCAACACTTCTAGCGCTTTTGAAACACCTCATTCTAATGATAGATTGGAACTGAGCATTCAGCTAAAAACCCTAAAAAAATTCAATTTTATTTGTTGCATAACATTCAATAACATAGCGACAACCACTAGGTAAGCAACTGATTTAATAGCGTTTGGTAAAACTGGAAATTTGACCGTAGTTACGTTATAACTTTGATATCACCTGTGTTATTACATCAAAAAAGAGGCAATCCCCTCAAAAATTACTATACTTAATATTGTAAGTGCTCAGCACCATACATTACTAAACATTTAGGAGATATTATGGATAAGTTTCTGCTAATAACATTGATACTTTTCGCTGGCAGCGTAAATGCTGTATCAATGGAAAACAACGTTTTCTCAATCGACGCCGAGGAAATACATTTCATGCCAGGTAAAATAACCGCCAAGCGACAAGTAATTTTAAGGATAAAATCACTTGAAACGGTCCGTGAATTAGCCAGCAGAAACAACATTTCACTGTCACAGCTGACCCAAGACAATCGTTCTATTCACATTGCATTGGCCGATGGTTGGGAGTTAAAAGGTCGCGTGCTCGCCATATCTGTCGATGGTGAAACGGCGATTATTGAAGCCGATGAACTGTTACTCAACAGCAACCAACTCGTGGCTAAACAACTCTGAGCCGCTAATGCATATACCAGTCATGGTAAGCGAAACCGATGACTGGTATTATTAACCCTATCAAATAGCGACATTCTTACGCTATGTTTAAATCTTCAAGGGCAATAATGAAAATTAGTCATAACTTCGATAGTGGCAAGATCGAGTGTATCGATATACAAGACAATGGCCAAATCACTCTCAGTATCCCAAAAGACAATGCTGCCGACTTCCATCAGTGGTTTCATTATAGACTTAGCGGTGCCAAAAATGTCGCCTGTTCAATGGTTATTGAAAATGCCAGCACCACGTCTTACGTTGAAGGTTGGGTCGACTATCAGGCTGTTGCTTCATACGATCGCCAAACGTGGTTCCGCGTTGATACGACTTTTGACGGTAAGGCACTTACCATCAACCATACGCCAGAATGTGATAGCGTCTACTATGCCTACTTCGCACCATATTCAATGGATCGCCACCACGATCTAATAGCCAACGCACAAATCAGCGAGTTGGTCGAATATATTAATCTGGGTCACACCATCGACGGCCAAGATATTGATTTACTTAAAATAGGCACCGACGCTCCAGGCAAGAAAGTTTGTTGGATGATCGCACGTCAGCACCCTGGTGAAACAATGGCTGAATGGTGGATGGAAGGGATGCTCGACTCGTTGCTAGATCCGGAAGATCCAATCGCTAAAGCATTATTAGACAAAGCCGTATTCTATGTCGTCCCTAATATGAATCCAGATGGCAGCAAACGCGGTAACCTCCGTACTAATGCTGCAGGCGCAAACTTAAACCGTGAATGGCAAACACCGACTATGGAACATAGTCCTGAGGTTTTCTTAGTGCGTCAGAAGATGCAACAGACTGGCATGGATTTTTGTCTAGATGTACATGGTGATGAAGCCTTGGCTTACAATTTTATCGCAGGATCCGAAGGCATTGCTAGCTGGAGTGAGCAACGACAAGCACAGCTCGACTTTTATCAGCAAGCGTTGGTCAATGCCAGCCCTGATTTTCAAACCAAGATCGGCTATGACAAAGACAAGCATGGCGAAGCCTTAATGACCGTAGGTACTAACTACTTAGCGGAAACCTTTAACGCACTAGTGATGACACTAGAGATGCCATTTAAAGACACCGAGCTAACCCCAGACGAATATGTTGGCTGGTCTCCAATGCGTTCGCAAAAGCTTGGTCAAGCGTGTCTAAATGCCTTGCATCAAACGATGGATAAGCTTTAGCACAGCCGACTATAAAGCCGAGTCCATATTCATAATATGGTTTCGGCTTTATACTAATCAATCGAATAATAGCCTTTGCTAATAGTTGTTTCTCCGGTTGTATATGAATAGCGCATCACCAACGTTTCGCGTCTCTGCTGCATAAAATATACGACTCGATAAATACATTGAGTTGCCGAATAAGTGTACGCAATATCCTTATTCGTCGTCGCCAAATCTGAATCTTGTACATATCCAATAGTAAAATCGGTATTTGTTACCCCACGCCATAACTCACCACAAGCGGTAAACGCATTGGTTCCTGTACCACTCGTGGCATAGGGAAAACCGCTACTACTAGAGTCTACAGTACCGTCACCAAAATTATCTAAATTCTCGACAGCTGCATTATTTCCTTTCACCAACCACGCACCATGATAGAGAGTCACAGCACTTTTAAACGCACTAAACTGGCTCAGCATTGATGCCTCGAATGCCTCATCTTTGACATCGATAAATCGCGGCACAGCTACTACTGCCAAGATACCAAGAATAATAATAACGACAATCAACTCTATTAGGGTAAAGCCACTTGTTGCGGAACCTTCATCAGCGCTCACCTTAACCAAGGCATTCGCGTCACAAGATCCCCGATAAAACAACTCGGGGATGACGACTATTATATTCGTCCCCCAAGGATCTGATGACCTCGTCATCCCGCAAGTCTCTTATGCGGAACCTTCATCAGCGCTCACCTTAACCAAGGCATTCGCGTCACAAGATCCCCGATAAAACAACTCGGGGATGACGTTTGGTTTCGTCATCCTCGAGATCTCTTTATCGAGGATCTTCTGCAGAGTTTCGCAAAGTTGATTCACGGCGCGCGTCACAAGGTCCCCGATAAAACAACTCGGGGATGACGTTTGGCGACCTTAAGTTTTCAGATCATAGAGACGAAAAAGCCCCGACATTTCTGTCGGGGCTTTCTCTAAATGGGTGTTTAGCAATGTCCTACTTTCACATAAGCCCCACGCAACGCTGCATTGCTTGATGCCCGCTCCATTATATTGCACTGACTGCGCAGGAGAATCGTTGGTAAAATATGGCGAGAGATATCTAGTTTTCTAAAGGCTAGAATGCAAAAAGGCCCTAACATTTCTGTTAGGGCCTTCTCTAAATGGGTGATTGGCAATGTCCTACTTTCTTGATTCACAGTCCCTCGAACTCCGTTCGAGGAAACAAGAATCAAGCAAGATGGGGAAGCCCCACGCAACGCTTCATAGCAATATACCCGCTCCAGTGTATTGCACTGACTGCGTCAGCGACGATCGTTGATAAAATCTGGTCAGAGGTATCTAGTTTTATAA
>Ga0209292_1002612_pt1 | contig 20553 bp, 17 predicted proteins | sample GOMGulsemesocosm_2_FD_184634 | JGI IMG/M metagenome (GOLD analysis project Ga0209292, IMG submission 184634) | Methane-oxidizing microbial communities from mesocosms in the Gulf of Mexico - GOM9C Gulf of Mexico (SPAdes) (version 2) | ecosystem: Environmental > Aquatic > Marine > Cold seeps... | reverse complement strand
TAGTTCAGTTGGTAGAACGGTGGACTGTTAATCCATATGTCGCTAGTTCAAGTCTAGCAAGGGGAGCCAATTAAAAAGACCCAGTTATTTATATAACTGGGTCTTTTTTTATCCAAAATTTAGTCCTACCTCGTATTTTAATTTAATAATCCTATATATTAATACTACTCGCGCATTAGCTGAGCCCTTTAATTTATCAATACAAAAAAACCGAACACTTGGTTCGGCTTATGATACAACCAGCAACAATTAATATGACGTCAGCTGGTCGCTCCTGCATGTTTTGAAACTAATTAGCAGTAATAGTAATTTCCACACGACGGTTAGCAGCACGACCATCTTTTGTCATATTTGATGCAATAGGACGACGTTCACCATAACCACGCGTAGATAAACGACCTGATTTAATACCACGTTTATTGAGGTATTCACTCACAGATTCTGCACGCTCTTCAGAGAGTGTTAAATTAGACTCTGCACTGCCTATACTATCCGTATGACCAACAATACGTAGTGATGACTTAGGATATTCATTAAGAATTTTAGCAACACTGTTTAAGCTTGAATGAATATCACCACTTAAGTTATAACCCGCGGTTTTAAAACCAATACCCTTAGCCATAATCAACTGCAGTTCGTTTTCACCAACACGCTTAACTTGTACACCAGAACCCGTCAATTCTTGGCGTAATGCTTCTTCTTGACGATCAAAATAGTAACCAATACCACCACCGATTGCAGCACCACCAACGGCCCCATATATCGCTGCATTTTTCTTACCCGTTGCAGCACCGATTAATGCACCAGCAATTGCACCACCAATGGCAGACTTCGTTGCGGTATTCGTTTCGTCTTCACCAGTTGTCGCATTTTGACGAGCACAGCCAGAAAGAGCTGCAACAATCATTACTGCCGTTATTGTTTTTTTCATCATTGAATAAGCCTTAATTATAGAAACGATATTGGGGATGATTGATCCCAAACACTCTAACTTAAATAAAATACAAGCGCACAGGCATATTTACTAGTTAATAAACTGATTCCACGTGAATAAGTGATATCACTCTCACTATTCGACAAGCTTAGTCACTTCTTACACAGCTTTACACTGCCTCAGCTTGAATTGTGACTGAGCGCACTCATCTATTACTAAGTATCAGCATACAATGATGCAAATGCTTTTTCTAAAAAAGGATACCTATGTATAGCTTTCTCAGAACATCATTAATTTTAGTATTAATGCTAGCAGGTAAAGCGCCGCTTGAAGCCGCAACCATGCTTAGCCTTAGTCAAACTTCTAATAACGGCAGTGCAACTAACCGAGTACGCACACAAATAAGCAAAGACTTAGCCGGACTTTATCAACTGTCTGATATTAGCAGCAGTAATATCATGCAACCTTACAGCGATTTTGACTCACTTTATTCATTAGCTGAATCAGCACAAAATGAGTTAGCGACCTTAACTCAACAAATTGCATTAATGTCACAGACAAGTGCTGTTATTCCTGCAATCAAAAGCATTAAAAGAGCACAAGCTAAGATTGCTAACAAACATGATGGCGCAGTAGAGAAAATTACCGATTTAGCCCGTAGCTCAATTGTAGCCAAAAACAGTCATGAATTACTCAGTGCTTATGAGCTACTTGAACAAGAAACCGATATCATCCAAGTGAAAAACCGTTTTAACAGCCCAAAACAAAATGGTTACCGTGATATAAATTTATTAGTACGATTACCAAAAACACAAATGATAGTAGAAGTACAGTTGCATGTAGATCGTATTGAAGCAATTAAGAATGGGCCTGAACATGACAATTACGCCAAGATCCAAGAAATCAATCATAATGCCAAACAGCAGCAACGTGAAATATCTGAAATTGAATTATTTAAAATTGCGCAGTTAAAAGAAGAGTCTACCAATTTATACCAAGTGGCTTGGCAACAACAGTTAATGGTTGAACTAAAGACTAGCTTTAAACAGATGGCATAATCGCTTATTAACATACCAGAGTTAGCACGTCTTAGTTACAAAAAGGCCCAATCATAAAACTTATGATTGGGCCAACTCTCTTCTAAACTTAACGCGAGAGTTTAAGCATAACCCCATTTCCAGTTAAATCGAATTTGCTCTTGCGTACCAAAACGTGTCATTAACCAAGGTACCATAGGCATCACTTTATAATGCGCAGTTTTCTTCAGTACACTTTTACCTGTACGGAAGAAGGTAACGTCTTCACCGCTACTTAAGAGCCGCACAACAATCCTTTTTTGCTTACCCTCTTCAGGTATTACAACATGTGCTAGGCTATATTCGTGTGTCATACCAGACCCGTTATAAACCAACATCATTTGATTTTCAGTTAATTTATTACGCTCTAAGTAGCTTTTAAGCTCACTTCCCTGAAAACCAAATAGGGGATCTCTATTCATGTTATTTTCCATCTATCATTAACTATAATTAAACTTGTACTTAATTTCTTGCCAAAAAAAATGAGGTCTCCATTCGGAGACCTCATTTTTAACAATTCTGTGTGTTCGTTATTCTGAAATAAACTCGCGAAGTTTTTTCATTGCATTTTTTTCTAACTGACGTACACGTTCAGCAGAAACACTATAACGATCAGCTAAGTGTTGCAGTGTAGCTTTATCTTCCGCCAACCAACGAGATTTAACGATATCTTGACTGCGCTCATCTAACTCAGAAATTGCGTTAGTTAAACGTTGAGATGCGCTTTTATCCCAGTTTTCACGTTCAACTTGTTGTGCAACATCCGAAGCATTGTCTTCTAAATACTGTGCTGGCGAGAAACTCATCGAACCTGAATCTTTATCGCTATCATCATCAGCATACAAATCAAATGCTTGATCTGAATAAGACATTCTTGATTCCATTTCGACTACATCTTTAGTCGAAACGCCAAGGGTCTCAGCAACTGTTTGCACTTCAGCATTGGTAAACCAGCCTAAGCGTTTTTTTGATTTACGTAAATTAAAGAATAGTTTGCGTTGCGCTTTAGTCGTCGCAACTTTCACTACCCGCCAATTACGAAGCACAAATTCATGAATTTCCGCTTTCACCCAATGTACAGCAAAAGACACCAGTCTTACGCCAACTGCAGGGTTAAATCGTTTAACGGCTTTCATTAAGCCGATATTACCTTCTTGGATTAGATCCGCTTGAGAAAGGCCATAACCTGCGTAACCACGAGCAACGTGAACAACAAAGCGTAAATGCGACATGATTAACTGACGTGCAGCATCAACATCACCTTCATTCTGCAAGCGTTCGCCTAGTTCCTTTTCTTGTTCAGCAGTCAACATTGGAATACTATTCACACCTTGAATATAGGCTTCAATGCTCCCCTGAGGAACTAATGCCATACTTTGCATATCTTTGCTCATCAACAATTCTCCCGTTATCACAAATTAACCCGCGAGATCTTATCACGACTGATGCTTATCGACAAATTCGAGCATCCGCGCAACCCCACAAATAAAATATATAGTCTTGAATATTTCAAATTGATAATTCAGCCTACTGATAAATAACTAAAAAGTTATTAACTTATCGGAAACTGTATTATTTATGTACAATCTAGTTTAACGCTAGATTATTAAAGCTCTAGTTTAATTACAGAAAATTACATTAACATGAAAAATAAAAATAAATCAATCGGCTAATGCTAATCCTTTAGTATGACTTTAACTTATCGATAAGATTCAATACTTCGAGAAAATTAATATTATCATGAACATAATAAAGGGCAGCAAGCGCTGCCCTTATCATTCTGTCTCTACAATTTATTGCAAATCAGAGTCCATTAGTGAAAATCTGGTATAACACCCACTTGTGGCATATCTGCTAAGCCAACATCACGGGCATGCTGCTCAAAACCTTTATTTTTCCAGAAAAATGCACCTGGCATTGTAGTCGGAATAACAAGTACATAAAACAGCGCACGACTTACCGTTGACGCGAATACAATCGATACAATTGGCAATAACCATAACAAGCTTAATAAGCCAGAAGGCGCTAATAAAGACAGCAAAGTTACTACAAAAATATTAACCGCAATGGCAAGGTTACGTAACTTATACGTTTTACCAAAAGTAGTGCATTGTACATAATGCGAAGCCGCACCTTCCCCCTGCTCTACATTAAGATGTTTTGCATGTGAATAAAGGCCAAATGCTTCAATCACTAAGCCTATGATTGCAATCGGTGCCAGCTCAGTCAGTAATGGATAAAGCTCAGCGCTACCAATCACAGCGACTAATGCCGTTAATAGCGTGCCAAGTGCGATGGCAGAACCAACAAACGAACAAGCAGTTTGCCAATGGTCCCAGAACGGACGTGCTTTAATACGATAGCTGCGGTACATGTAGTACAAACCACCCGTGGTGCCCACTAACGCCAGTACACCAAATAGTGACGCGACATAAGTAAAGAAGTGCATATCAAAGAACCATGCTACGCCTTGGAAGAAAGTAAATGCCCCCATGAAACCAAAGAATAAAGCCACGCCTAAACCCTCTCGACTGACAGGAGAATGCGCTAAATTGTTAAAACCACGATAGAAACGCTTTGGTTTACCAAGATGAAGTGTCGACATTAGTAAACCAATAGCTTGCATCGCCATTAATATAACCAGTAATGATAAACCCGCGCCTGATTCTGCAAATCCAGCTAAGCTTTCAATACCCAGTAATGGACCAAGGAAAATAAGCGCAAATGCGCCCATCGCCGCTTGTGAAAACAACGTGAATATCACCAATGGATTTTCACGTGAACTCAAGCGTCCCAAGTTCCACGATTGCTCTTTACCATCTTTTTCATCAACAACAGAGCGGAATGACCCATCATCTTGTTTATGGTATTTAAGCGGCATGTTATCAGTACGCGTCATTTCACGCTGAGTACTGGTGGTCTGCTGAAAACGAATATTCGGATTGGTAATACTTGGGTCAGGAAATCCCGGAATAGAGGTTTTAGCCTGAATTCGGTTCTCTGGCATGTTTTCCACAACACCAAAATTAAGTGCATTACCGAGGCATGCAGATACACACGCAGGTTTTAAACCAACTTCTAATCGGTCGACACACATATTACATTTAGATACCTGACCTTTAATTGGGTCAAGCTGTGGTGCATTGTATGGGCAAACCCAAGTACAATAACCACAACCAAAACAGGTATCAGGATCTTGTAATACAGCACCGTATTCAACATGTTTGGTATAAGCTTTCGTTGGGCAACCTTTCAAACAAACAGGATCATCGCAATGGTTACAAGCCATTGAAATATTAATACGTTTGTAATCAGGATAGCTACCACTCTCGACATAACCCACACTACGGAAGGCAATGTGTGCAGGGTTGTCATTTTTTTCACTACATGCGGCTTCACAAGCGTGACAACCAATACAGTTATCCGCAGTAAAGTGGAAAGCATGCTGTTTATTACGATTAGGGTTATCACCTACCGCTTTATTTTCATTAATATTCATTGAACGACCAACGGGTAGTTTCCCTTCGGTACGTTCGATTAAGTCAATTTTTTTACCGTATGTATTAACATCAAATATTTCTACATCTGATAATTTTGCGTAATGTTGCTCACCAACACGCTGTTCAAAGATAGGCGTACCATCTTTAACAACCGGTTTTTCTGCCGCGCCTATTTGATCAAGGCGGTCTCTAAACTGTTCTAATTTGTCTAACATAATTTATCCCTCTTATGTTATCGCGTTGCGCTTAACTTAGTACGTACGTCGTTCGCGGTTCATTTTCGCCGCCAGCTTCTGGTCCACATGTTCAATACGAATTGAACTCTGCTTGAATGCAGGCTGACGAGAATGCGGATCAAGTAGACCTAACGACAAGCGATTCACACAATCATGGAAATGGAATGGAATAAATACCGCATTTGGTGCGACGCGCTGCGTTAATTGCACCATGACCACCGCATCGCCACGACGCGAAGCCAAACGCACATAACTTTGATGTTTGATACCGAGCTTAGCTGCGGCATCTGGATTCATTTCCATATACGGTGTTGGGCTATATTTGTTGAGATTACCCATTTTCCCGGTACGCGTACGGGTATGAAAATGTTCAACCACACGGCCACTGTTTAACCAGAATGGGTATTCATCACAGGGGTGTTCATTATTATCAATCCAAGGCAGCGGAATTAAGTTGGCTTTGCCTGTTGGCGTTGCAAATTTACCATCGGTATATAAACGAGCGCCTTCGTCATTGTTCGTAGCACCTTCACGATACGGCCACTGCAGACCACGAGCTTTTTCAATTTTTTCGTACGTCATCCCTGAAATATCAAGGTTACGGCCAGCGCCTTTAGACAAGGTTTTCATTTCTTCAAATGCTTCTTCAGTCGTCACAGGAAAAGTGATTTTTTGACCATTTTCAAAACGTTTCGATAATTCAGAGAAGATCCAAAAGTCAGATTTAGAGTTACCTTTTGGTGCTTGCACATTACTCACGCGGTTAACGCGGCGCTCAGTATTGGTGAATACCCCCTCTTTCTCTGCCCAAACAGCAGCAGGTAAAAACATGTGCGCATATTGGGTTGTTTCTACATCTTGATACGCATCTTGCACCACGAGGAAATCTAATTTTTCCAGCGTTTTACGAATACGTGAAGTATTCGGCATCGACGTCATCGGGTTTGTCGCCACTAACCATAGGCCTTTAATTTGCCCTGTTTCAATAGCAGGGAAAATATCAGTTTGTGCTAAACCACGTTTTTTCGGAAAGAACTCTGGGTCAATGCCCCAAAATTCAGCAATATCGTTACGATCCTTTTCTTTCTCTAATGCGCGATAACCGGGTAAGCCTGAACAAGAAGACCATTCACGTGTGCCCATCGCATTACATTGACCAGTAATAGATAAGCTCGTGCCACCCGGTACACCGATATTACCAGTGATAAGCGATAACGAATTACAGCCGGTAATCGCATCACTACCATGAGTACTTTGATTCAGTCCCATGGTCCAGATACTCATAGCACGCCCAGCCTTAGCAAATAAACGAGCTACATGACGAATGGTATCTTCATCAATACCACATATTTTAGCGGCTGATGTTGGGTCAAAATCTTCGACACAGGCTCTTAATTCTTCAATACCGTTGGTGTATTTTTCGATATAGTCTTTATCTTCGAGACCTTCTTTTAAGATCACGTGCATTAATGAATTTTGTAATACGATATCGGTACCAGGACTAATGGGTAAATGGATATCAGCAAACTGTGCAAGCATAGTGACACGCGGATCAACCACGATAAGCGGGAAGTTACGTTGTTCTTTGGCTTCTTTTAAACGCCAATAAATAACAGGGTGCTGCTCAGGCAGATTAGAACCCCAGGCAATAAGGCAATCGGTGTGCGAGAAATCATCGTAACAACCGGGAGGCCCATCCGAACCAAATGAACGTTTATAACCTGATACGGCCGAGGCCATACACAATGTTGTATTACCATCGTAATTGTTCGTTCCGATACAGCCTCGCGTTAATTTACCTAACGTATAAAACTCTTCGGTTAGTAACTGCCCAGTAGAAACAATCGCAAATGAATCTTTACCGTATTGCGCTTGAATCGCTTTAATTTTATCGCCCATGGTATCGAGCGCGCTGTCCCAACTCGTTTCTTTATACTGATCATGAATGTGATCGCGCACAAGCGGATTATTACCTCGGCCCGCCGCGTCAAATAATTCATGTTCAAAAATACCCTTAATACACAATTTACCTCTGTTGACATCTGCGTCAGCAACGCCTCGACTCGCAACTGCATTCCCTTGCTTATTAATACCGATCTCGATAGAACAACCTGTAGAACAATATCCACACGTTGTATATTTCCATTCTTTTACCTGCTTATCCGCAATACGAATAGGCTTTTGATCCTTGCGTCCGAAAATCATAAGACGTCTCCATTGAATTGCTCAACACATTGTTTATTGTTTTTATAACTTTGTTATAAATACAGGTGAGCAATAACTAAGCCACCTTACTTTAATTCACCATAAAAAGGATGATGTTCTTCTTTAACTGCATAAACACAGAGTTCTTCCTGTCATTTACCCACACGTTCCACCATTTTAACGACATCTGTTCTCAACAACTCCAACTTAACTGCACCATGGCTGTGCGTGAATGAAAAAACTGGTGCAACATCACAGTACTTAATCATCTAAAAACCCTTATATAAAACAAGGCATACAAACAAAACCTTAAATATCAATAACTAACAGCCACCCTACAGAGTTGGCATTGTCTTTGCGTTAGTAAGTACAGAGCAGTACTACAGGGATGTGAGTCATGACAGTTGAATTAATTACCAAAGCGCAATCAAAAAATAACAACACGCTAGGTCAAGTGGCATTAGTAGGAGCAGGTCCGGGGGATCCAGAGTTACTCACACTAAAAGCATTAAAAGCGATTGAGAATGCCGATCTGATCTTGTTTGATAACTTGGTTAGCCATGAAATTAGAGCCTTATTTCCAACCCACACCAAAGCTATTTATGTGGGTAAGAAAAAAGCAGACCATTGTATTCCACAAGATCAGTTGAATTTATTCATGGTCGATAAAGCTAAACAAGGTCTGAATATTTGTCGCCTAAAAGGCGGTGACCCGTTTGTATTTGGCCGCGGTAGTGAAGAACAACTTGTGCTCCATGCCCACGATATAAAAACAATCGTCGTGCCTGGCGTAACAGCGGCATCAGGTTGTACCGCCTACGCAGGGATCCCGTTAACCCACAGAGGTTTATCAACAGGCTGTACCTTTATTACTGGACACCTAAAAAATGGCCAGCTAGACCTCAATTGGTCGCAACTTGCACACCTTGAACACACCTTAGTGTTCTATATGGGACTTGGTAAATTAGCTGAAATTTCAGCGCAACTTATCAGCCATGGTTTAGCCAGTGATACACCTGCAGCCTTGATAGAAAACGGCTCGACACCACAACAAAGAGAATTCGTTGGCACAGTAGTTACATTGCCAGCACTCGCGATTGAACACCAATTACAAAGCCCTAGCCTGATCGTGATCGGTAAAGTTGTCTCTCTTGCAGAGCAACTGAGTTGGAGAGATCTAGAGCAAGCGGCAAAAAATCAAGAATTAAGCGCATAACGGAGCATGTCATGAAAAGAATTATAGTTGTCGGTAACGGCATGGTAGGTCACCATTTCATTGACCAATTTATTCAACAAGAAAAGATGGGTGAAGTGCAAATCACCACATTTAGTGAAGAATCTCGCCTTGCTTATGATCGTGTTCAATTAAGTGCTTATTTCAGTGGTAAAACAGCTGATGACTTAATGATGACATCGCCAGAATACTATGACAACAATGGCGTTCAGTACTTTGTAAACGATAAAGTTGTTAGTATTGATAAAGCAGCTAAAACAGTAACAACAGCACAAGGTCGTGTCGAGAGTTATGACAAGTTAGTACTCGCGACTGGTTCATATCCATTCGTGCCGCCAATTCCAGGTAAAGACCAAGACCATTGTCTTGTTTACCGTACAATTAACGATCTTGAAGACATCACAGCATCGGCAAAAGAAAGTAAAGTTGGTGTGGTTATCGGTGGTGGTCTACTGGGTCTTGAAGCTGCAAATGCAATCAAACAATTAGGTTTAGAAACCCATGTTGTTGAATTCGCACCTCGCCTAATGGCAGTGCAAGTTGATGATGGTGGTGGCAAAATTCTTCGTAATAAGATTGAAGAATTAGGCGTTACTGTACACACAGAAAAAAATACCAAAGAAATTGTTAAAGGTGAAACGTGTCGTTACCGCATGAACTTTGCTGACGGTTCTCACGTTGAAACCGACATGATCATCTTCTCTGCCGGTATTCGCCCGCAAGATGAATTAGCACGTTCATTCGACCTAACACTAGGCGAACGTGGTGGTATCCAAATTAACGATAACTGCTTAACATCTGACGAAAATATTTTCGCAATTGGTGAATGTGCATTATGGCAGGGACGTATCTTCGGGCTTGTGGCGCCGGGTTACCAAATGGCGAAAGTCGCTGTTGACCACATCGTTGGTGAAGGAAAGTTAGCCTTTACAGGTGCTGATATGAGTACCAAGCTAAAACTGCTTGGTGTTGACGTTGCAAGTATCGGTGATGCCCATGGTAATGCCGAAGGCGCTCAAAATTATGTATTCACCAACGAAGCAGACCAAATTTATAAAAAATTAGTGATTAGCGAATGCGGTAAGAAACTACTTGGCGCAGTCATGGTTGGTGAAGCTGAAGATTACGGTACCTGGTTACAAATTTACTTAAACGACATGGATATTCCAGGTTCACCTGAGAACATGTTAGTACCACCAGCAGAAGGTGGCGCAGTGACGATGGGGGTTGATGCCCTGCCTGATTCAGCCGTTATTTGTTCATGCCTTGATGTCACAAAAGGTCAGATTTGCGCGGCTGTACAAGATGGTGCAACCAGCATTGGTGATATTAAATCAATTACTAAAGCCGGTACAGGTTGTGGTGGTTGTAGCGCTCTCGTCACGCAAGTACTTAATGCCGAGCTTGAAAGCATGGGTGTTGAAGTAAACACCGACCTGTGTGAGCATTTTACTTACTCACGTGCAGAACTGGCGGACATAATACGGGTTAAACGTATTAAAACATTCGAAGCATTAATCACCGAATTTGGTTCAGGTCATGGTTGTGAAGTTTGTCGTCCAACAGTGGCCAACATTCTGGCGTCATTCTGGAATGATTACATTCTCGAAGACGATCACCTTGGCCTGCAAGACGTCAATGACGTTTATTTAGGTAACATGCAAAAAGATGGTACCTACTCTGTTGTACCACGGATCCCAGCGGGTGAAATCACGCCAGAAAAATTAATTGTACTCGGTGAAGTAGCTAAAAAGTATGGCTTATATACCAAGATAACAGGTGGACTCCGTATCGATTTATTTGGTGCGCAATTACATCAATTACCCGACATATGGGCATGGCTGATCGCTGAAGGCTTCGAAACAGGCCATGCTTACGGTAAATCACTACGTACAGTAAAATCCTGTGTTGGTAGTACCTGGTGTCGTTATGGTGTGCAAGACAGCATGTCACTAGCCATTGATCTTGAGAACCGCTATAAAGGTTTACGCTCTCCCCATAAAATTAAGTTTGGCGTTTCTGGTTGTACTCGAGAGTGTGCTGAAGCGCAGGGCAAAGACATCGGTATTATTGCGACAGAAGGTGGCTGGGGTCTCTATGTTTGTGGTAACGGTGGTATGCGCCCTCGTCATGCCGATTTATTCGCTACCGACCTAGATACTGACACACTGTACAAATATATTGATCGTGTATTGATGTTCTATATCCGCACCGCAGATCGACTACAGCGTACATCGGTTTGGCTAGAAAACCTTGAAGGTGGCTTGGATTACCTTAAAGACGTTGTAATTAACGACAAACTGGGTGTTACAGCAGAGCTTGAATCTGAAATGGCCGCAAACATTGCTAACTACCAATGTGAGTGGAAAACAACGATTGAAAGTCCTGAAAAACTACTGCGCTTTAAGCACTTCATTAACTCTGAAGAACAAGACAGCGCAGTACAATTTGTTGAGGTCCGCGATCAAATCCGTCCTGCGACACCCGCAGAGCGCGCCGGTCAAATCCCAGTGCTCGAAGTGAACTAACAGGTTAATAACCATCAGGTTCAACCTAACAGCAATCGATAACAACAATTATAACCGTTATCGATTAACAACTATCTATAACAACTGTTAGCGGGAGTCCTCACCCGCTAACAGCAGATTTAAGGATTTATTATGACGACTTGGACTCCAATTATTGCAAAAGATAAACTCACCCCAGATGCCGGTGTGTGTGCGTTAGTGAACGGTAAGCAAGTTGCTATTTTCTTTGACCGTAAAACGGATCAATTATTTGCCATTGATAACTACTGCCCCGCCAGTAAAGCCAACGTATTATCACGCGGCCTTATTACATCGGTAAAAGACGTTTTAACGGTATCATCACCACTGTATAAAGAACATTTCAGCTTAACCACAGGTGAATGTCTTGAAGATGACACTTTATCTGTACCAGTATATGCGGTACGTATTACAGATGGTATGGTGGAAGTAACAGCATAACATTCAGTATTGATATCATTTACAAGGAGTAATTATGTCGCCATGGCACTTACAAGGCAGTGCGACCTTCACCATAGGTCAGCGCTCTGTTGAAGGCATAAAAGCCCAAAATGAAGATGCCATAGGTATTCGTATTCCTGATGATTTACTGCTTACCACCAAAGGCGCTGTTGCCATTATCGCTGATGGTGTCAGCGCGTCAGAAGCAGGTAAAGAAGCCAGTGAAACCTGCGTACATAATTTCTTATCTGATTATTACTCTACACCTGAAACCTGGTCCGTTGGAAAATCAACAGGTCAGGTGTTAACCGCACTCAATCGTTGGTTATACAGTCAAGGTCGACAATTTGCCGATGCTCAAAAAGGCTACCTCACCACCTTAAGTGCCATTGTCTTTAAATCGCATGCGGCCCATTTACTGCATGTCGGTGATTCACGAATATACCGTTTACGTAACAATACCCTTGAGCAATTAACCCGAGATCACACCACTGTTGTTAATAGTAAACAGTCTTACCTCGCCCGCGCGATGGGTCTAGATGTCACCCTCGATGTGGATTATAAAGAAGTCGAATTACAAGTCGGTGATGTGTTCTTATTATCAACCGACGGATTGCATGATTTTGTTAGCGATAAATTATTACGAGAGATGGTGCAACAGACGCATGAATCTGTAGATAATAATTTTGAAGCATGTTGCGAGCAGCTAATTCAACATGCTCTGGCCAATAACAGTAATGATAATATCAGCTGCCAATTATTGCGTATCGACAGTTTACCTAAGCTCAGTGCCGAAGATGTACATGTACACCTTGCCTCCATGCCTTTCCCTCCCGCATTACGCACTGGGTTATCGATTGATGGACTAAAAGTCATTAAAGAGTTACATGCCAGTAGCAGCAGTCACTTATACTTAGTCGAAGATAAAGAAACCAAGCAGCAATACTGTATGAAAGCTCCCTCGGTCAATTATATCGATGACCATGCTTATATCGAACGCTTTACCATGGAAACTTGGATTGGTTCACGACTGCATAACCCGCATATTTTAAAAATTGTCGAAACCAACAGGAAAAAAAGCCACCTCTATTATTTAATGGAAGTCATTGAAGGCATTACGCTAGAGCAATGGATAAGTCGAAATCCGAATCCGCCAATCCAAGATGTACTTAATATTGTAGAGCAGGTCATTAAAGGCTTACGTGCTTTTCATCGTAAAGAAACACTACATCAAGATTTAAAGCCCGGCAATATCATGATCGATAACAACAGCCAAGTTAAAATTATTGATTTTGGTTCTTGTTTCGTCAAAGGCATCGCAGAAATAGCGACCCCATTACAACGAGACAAGATCCTTGGCACAGCAGCCTACTCCGCCCCAGAAACCGTGATCAATGGTGATAGTACTGCGCAATCAGATATCTTTGCCATTTCCGTTATAATTTTTGAGATGCTTACAGGTAAACAACCTTTTAATGGCAAACTCGAAACCTGTCGAACCCAAAAGGCGTATCTTAATACTAAGTATATTCCGGCCTATGAACACAACCCATTAGTCCCATTCTGGTTAGATGGCACAATAAAAAAAGGCCTGCGCTTCGATCCAAATAAGCGCCATGGAGATGTATCCGAACTCTTATATGAGTTACAACATCCTAATCCCAAATATAAGAATAATCGTAAGCAAACATTGGTTGAAAAGAATCCGGAACGTTTTTGGCAAGTTATCTCACTATTATTACTCTTTGCCTTGTGCATTTCATTATTTAGCTAAGCCATACCAAGCTAAATCTAACCTTGTATGTAAATACACGTAAAATACCTCAATATTACAGGGTATTAAATAAATGCTTATACTATGCAAGGTATAGTATTGTTCTATACAATTTGAGCATATTTAATCGCTAATCATTAAAACCCAATGGTATAACTGGAGCATAACCATGTCTAAAGAGCTAATCGCTAAGTTAAAACAATTCAAAATAATCCCAGTGATTCAAATTGATGATGCTTCACAAGCCGTACCATTGGCTAAAGCCTTAGTAGAGAATGGTTTACCTGTTGCAGAAGTTACATTCAGGACAGAAGCTGCAGCAGAAGCTATCCGCCTAATGCGTGAAGCCTACCCAGACATGTGTATTGGCGCAGGCACTGTATTAAACGCCGAACAAGTAGATAAGGCAAAGGCAGTAGGTGCAGAATTCGTCGTGGCGCCTGGGCTAAACCCAACCACAGTAAAATACAGCCAAGAGATTGGCATGCCGATCGTTCCTGGCGTTAATAGTCCCAGTCAAATCGAGCAAGGTTTAGCGCTTAACTTAACGTTTATGAAGTTCTTCCCAGCAGAGGCGTCCGGTGGCATAGCAATGGTAAAATCCTTACTTGCACCTTATGTCGACGTTTATTTAATGCCAACTGGCGGCATCAGTAAAAAAAATGTGTCTGATTACCTCGATTTAGAGCGTGTCGTCTGCTGTGGTGGTACTTGGATGGTCGCACCGCAGCTAATTATGGCAGGAAACTGGGTAGAGATTGGCCGCCTCGTGCGTGAAGCAGTTGCACATGTAGCGGAACAGTAAATCATAAAAAAACCCTATACCATCAGATATAGGGTTTTAACGATTAGATTATTCAATAATACTGTTATTCGGTAATAAGCCTATCACCTAACCACGGTTTATTTGTTAGCAATGAAACCAACAGCTTCATATGCTTTAGCTAACGTAGGAGCAGCACGCTCAGACGCTTTTTCAGCACCGATACGCATAATGCGCTGCAGTTCAGTCTCATCAGCACGTAACTCATGATAACGCGCTTGAATCGGCTCAATCATAGCAACAACAGCATCAGCCGTATCTTTTTTCAAGTGGCCATACATTTTATCTTCGTATTCAGGCACAAGATCAGCAACTGAACGTTTTGTTGCAACAGAGAGTAACGTCAATAAGTTAGATACGCCCGGTTTTTCTTTATTATCAAAATAAATACGCGCTTGCTCATCACTGTCTGTTACTGCACTTTTCAGTTTCTTGACAATCTTTTTAGGCTCATCTAATAACTTGATAAAAGCTTTTGGATTGTCATCTGACTTAGACATTTTCTTCAGCGGATCTTGCAAGCTCATAATACGAGCGCCCAAAGTTGGAATCATCGGTTCAGGCACTTTAAATACGTCACCGTAGATATTATTAAAACGTGTCGCAATCGTACGCGCTAATTCTAAATGCTGCTTTTGATCGTCACCAACAGGTACTTCATCAGCTTGATAGAGCAGAATGTCTGCCGCCATTAACACAGGGTAAGTATATAAACCTGAATTACTGCTGCTAGAGTTGTTCGATTTATCTTTAAACTGCGTCATGCGGTTTAATTCACCCATCTGCGTATAACAGTTAAGTAACCAACTCAATTGTGCATGTTCTGGTACTTGAGATTGTAAGAAGATAGTCGACTTTTCAGGGTCTAAACCACATGCAACATACATTGCTAGGCCTTCAAGCACCTGTGATTTAAACTCTTTCGGGTCTTGACGTACCGTGATGGTATGTAAGTCCGCAAGCATGAAATGACAGTCGCTGTGTTCCTGCATGTCCAGCCATTGATTGATTGCACCAATATAGTTACCAATCGTCATACTGCCTGAAGGCTGAATACCACTTAATACCACAGGTTTCGTCATAGATATATTTCCCAATCTCTTAATTTATTCAATTGTGGGCAAGCAAGCTTACTTACCCAATCATGTTTATACTGTTATCGCGGCTATTTTTATCGCTAAAGTAGGCGATTACGTTAACTTCACTGCCGTTACTTCAATTTCACCGCCGCTAAAAGCTCACTGATATCATCAGCTACAAAGTCAGGATTACTGTCGCTAATTGGAATACCGTAGTTGTAACCATACGTTAAGCCAAAGCTAGTGAAGTTTGCCGCTTGTGCTGCAATAATATCGTTCTTAGAATCTCCCACCATTAGCGCATCTTCAGCTTTAAACTGATAGTGATCTAAACAATGTAATAGTGGTAATGGATTTGGTTTTTTCTCCGCTAGCGAATCGCCACCAAGTACCACTTCAAAGAACTCACTGATACCCGCTAATTCAAGTACTGGCGTGGTTTGAACCATAGGTTTGTTGGTCACTATAGCAAGTTTAAACCCTGCCTCTCTCAGTGCTGTTAGCGTTTCTTTTACATTTGGGTATAACACGCTGTGTGTATATACATTTGCAGAATAGTGCTTTAAAAATGACGCCAGCGCATCATTAAATAATGCCGGATCAATATCATCAGATATATTAACACTGCCTGATAACGCACGTTGCACGAGTACTTGGGCACCATTGCCAACCCAACCGCGTACTTCATCTTCCGAGAAATGAGCACGTTCAAAATCACTCAGCATACAATTAACGGCAGCTGCAAGGTCAGGTACACTATCAACAAGGGTACCGTCTAAATCAAAACAAATAAGCTTAAACATTGGCTTTTTCTAACTCCGAACGCATTTCATCAATGACTTTTTTATAGTCTTCTTGGCCGTAAATAGCAGAGCCTGCAACAAACATATCAGCACCTGCTTCTGCAATTTCACGGATATTATCAACTTTAACACCACCATCAATTTCAAGAATGATGTCATGACCACTGGCATCAATCAATTTACGTACATCACGTAATTTTTGTAAGGTGGAAGGAATAAAACTTTGACCGCCAAAACCAGGGTTTACCGACATCAATAAAATCATGTCCAACTTGTCCATCACATAATCTAAGTAATGCAGAGGTGTCGCAGGATTTAATACTAACCCAGCTTTTAAACCATGCTCTTTAATTAGTTGCAAAGAACGGTCTACATGATCAGACGCTTCAGCATGAAAAGTGATCATTGATGCACCCGCTTTGGCAAATTCATTAATCATATGATCAACCGGTCGTACCATTAAATGCACATCAATCGGCGCGGTCACACCATGATCACGCAATGCTTTACAGATCATTGGACCAATAGTTAAATTAGGGACGTAGTGGTTATCCATAACATCAAAATGAATGACGTCAGCACCAGCAGCTAGTACAGCATCGACTTCTTGGCCAAGGCTAGCAAAATTAGCAGACAGAATTGAAGGGGCAATCAGAAAGTTTTTCATTTAGCGTGCTCTCAGTTGTTATTATTCCATTACTCTGTGCAAATCTTACCCTAAGTTAGCCCCTAGGGTAAAATAATAAAACCAGAATAACACTGACAACTCAGCATTGGCCGATAAATTAAAGCGAATAGTGTTAATACATTAGGATTTAGCTGTATAACGCCAACAGTTCGTCGACTTTATTACGCTTACCAGCATTACGGCTGATGGTACGTTTAACCTGAACAACCTCAAATATAGAACCATGATAAAGTTCACGCGTTAAAGGAATGTCATGATTCGAAATCAATATCGGGATCTGTCGCTCTTGTGCTGTTTCACGAGAAACTTTAGCCAGTAGCGCCTGATCATCCAGACTAAATCCATTGGTCGCATACGAAGTAAAACTTGCAGTTGTACTTAATGGCGCATACGGCGGATCACAATAAACGACATCATCACTGCGTAAACGTTTATAAACTTCAGAATAAGATTCACAAATAAACGTGGCTTTTTTCGATTTTTCAGCAAAAAAACGTAATTCTTTTAACGGGAAGTACGGCTTCTTATAAGAACCAAATGGCACATTAAAACCACCTGATTTGTTATAACGGCATAAACCATTAAAGCCATGACGATTCATGTAAAGAAACATTAACGAACGCTGATAAGGGTCACGAGTTTTGTTAAACTTTTCACGTACTTTGTAATAACGCTCTTTATCATTAAATTCAGGCGTAAAGAAACGCTGAGCATCGGCAATAAATTGCTCTGGTTTTTGTTGCAGAATCTTATACATATTAATCAAATCAGGATTAATATCATTCAACAAGTACTCGTCATAATCAGTATTTAAAAATACTGAACAAGCGCCAACAAACGGTTCAACTAAACGCTTACCAGCCGGTAGTTTTTCACGTAGACGATCAACCAGAGAATACTTACCTCCGGCCCATTTTAAGAAGGCTCGCGTTTTCTGCATTTGTGACTTATATCGCTAAATAAAAGGGGGCCGATTGTACATGGATTACAGCTAAATTGCGCTGTTTATTTATAAATCTCTTTGGATTTGAGCGAATCGTTTCAACCAAGGTTTATCTTTTTGTACGGACGCTGGTAATTTTAGTTTCGCGGCATTCGCCTGCTCAACACTGGTAAAGCTACCATAAAGAACCACATACCAAGGCTTGTTGTTACGTAGTGTTTGATATGTCCAGATATTTTCAGATAATTCATTCTCGTTTAAATACTGCTTTAACTGTGATTTACGACTTAACCCTGCAATTTGAAACGTATAATTTTTCGCCGGTTGAGCCATTAACCAGGCTTGACCAGCTAATGTATTAGCTGTCGTTACAGTGTCTTTTTGCACTATTTCATCAGAGACTTCAACCACCATTTTACTATCAATTATTTTTGCAGTATTTAATGAATTTTGCTTGGCGATCATCTTATTCACGGCGGCATCATCAATTACAATACGTTGTTTTTCCACTTGCGAGCTTGGTGCGGGCACAACAGGTTCTGTTAACGTGATAGTTTGGCCTATTTCGGTTGGTAACTCATCATCCCAATCACTGGCTAACATTTGTGGCTCACTCGCATCAGCTATAGCTCCTGCATCCGCATTTACATCAGCTATCACAACATCGTCCTCGGTCATCACGGGAGAGCTCAATAGAGGCTCTTCCAGCACGGTATCAACAGCTTTTTGCTCCGTTTGATAAACATCATATAAAAATGATCCAGCACTACCTAACAACAACACGCCAGCAATGATCGCCGCTAAATAAAATGACTTATTGGACGTTATCACCGTCTTATCCCTCTTACTCGGTGCGGGTGACTCAGCGCGATATACTCGGCCTTGCATGATCGCTTGCGCACATTTTGCTAATTCAGCGGGATTACCATCACACGCTTCAATTTGATGATTAATTGCATCCTGATTAACAAACGTGGGTTTATAACCAGCTTGACTAAATTGCTGCTCAACAAATTGCACAGCGGCTTTTGGATCTAATACAGTCATTTCCAACTCCAATACATTTGTTGCTGATTTTGCAAATGGCAGTATAGTTATATCAACCCACTTACTTTCTGCAAATAAAATGATATTTATTTTAATATTAATTTTATGATTAAGACTTAATTCCACTAATTGCGCAAACTCAGCAATACTTGCATGCGATAACGTCATCGCATTATCAATACATAGCGTGAGTTCATGTTCAAGCTGCTGAGCAAGTAACGGTAAGCTCTCGGCTAACATTATATGCGCATTGAAACGGCCATCATAGCTGATCTGTTGTAATACTTGTGTTCTCACAGCCCTATCATCATGACACTGCTGCGCATCAATTGTAATGGTTTTTTGATTAAAATCTGATTCTACATAATTACGTAATACTGTTGATTTTCCTGAACCAGATTCACCGCTTACGAATAATAAATGTGAAGAGAATTGTGTGAGATGACGCAGCCGTTCACACAGCTGCGTTTGAGAATAAATTTCAGTTTGAACTGAATAGTGCACTAGAATCCGCCTGATTATGGAAATTAACCACATCGCGTAACGTACTTTCAGTTACTGTCGATAATACTTCGGCACTACCAATCGATGTTGGTAAAATAAAACGAAGTTGGTCATTAAGTACTTTCTTATCACGTTTCATGTGCTGCATAAATGCGTCAAAGCTCATTTCTGCTGGCGCCAGTAAAGGCAATTCAGCAGCCGCAATTAATGCAGCAATACGTGTTACTTGAGATGCTGTTAATAGCCCCATTAATGCCGATGTTTGTGCTGCCATTATCATCCCAGCAGCAACCGCCTCACCGTGTAACCAAACGCCATAGCCCATTTCAGCTTCAATAGCATGACCATATGTATGACCAAGGTTGAGCAACGCGCGTAAACCCTGCTCTTTTTCATCAATAGCAACAATTTCAGCTTTGATTTCACAGCAACGATAAATTGCGTATTCCAACGCTGCCGTATCGAGCGCCATTAGCGCTGCAATGTTTTCTTCTAGCCAAACAAAAAAGTCCGCATCATAAATGATCCCGTACTTAATCACTTCAGCCATACCTGCCGCCAGTTCGCGTCGAGGCAAGGTCGCTAAACAATCAGTATCGATAAAAACAGCATTGGGCTGATAAAAAGCACCAATCATATTTTTACCCAACGGATGATTAACTGCCGTTTTACCGCCAACCGAGGAATCAACTTGACTCAACACAGTCGTCGGGATTTGAA
>Ga0209292_1002605_pt1 | contig 20587 bp, 11 predicted proteins | sample GOMGulsemesocosm_2_FD_184634 | JGI IMG/M metagenome (GOLD analysis project Ga0209292, IMG submission 184634) | Methane-oxidizing microbial communities from mesocosms in the Gulf of Mexico - GOM9C Gulf of Mexico (SPAdes) (version 2) | ecosystem: Environmental > Aquatic > Marine > Cold seeps... | reverse complement strand
AATTGTTCCGAAAGCTTGTTCCATTTCAAAGTTAGTTAAAATTAATGGCGGAAGCTCTTTAGACTCAAATACAAGTGTTACATGTTCGTCTCCAATAGGGATAATACGAGCTGGCATGTCTTTAAAGCGAACTAATGCCCCCGATTGACGAAGTGATTTTGTATTGGTGGTTTTATTCATAAAGTTTCCAAGTAATTAAATGGGAAAGTAAGTTATTAAGGGCTAAAAATTGATAACTCGTACTAATCCCAGTTAAGTACCAGTGAGGACCAAGGCTGCGTTAAATCACATCTAAACAATTTATGTGCGATGGATCTTTTTACAAAAACACGAGGAATACCTCTTCTGTCTGCAATCCGATGCATTTGAGCAAGCGTCTTTTTTTTAGGTGTGATGTTTGCAGTTAACGCTCTAAATTCGTTAACTGGGCTGGAGTGAATAAGACTAGGGTAGAGCTGTGCGAGGTTTTCAGGACGATGGCCTTTTCGAATATCATGCTCTGTGAGTACTTCAAAGGTTTCACCTTTCTTTTCGTATTGCTCTTCAAGAAACTTAAACTTCTCTTTGTTTTCCTTTGTCTGCGCTTCTTTCTCATACTTAATTTCACGAATGGTGTTTCGGCCGTTTTTAGCTAACTTCTTGCTATCTGGCGTGTAATTCACTGGCTTGTCGTTACATAAGTGGACAAGTGGCTCTGGTTGCATCTCAAAATCTTCACCATCTTCTAATTCAAATACTTCGAGTCTCATATGGTCACGTTCAAGTCCGCTATCTAAAATGCATGTCTTCATTGTTTTTCTGATGAAGCCAATACTGGTGTTTCGAGAGAAAGATTGCTTGGTTTGGATTCTTGGTTTTCTTATCATGGAGTCATTTAAACTAACAGTTGATTTTGTGCGTATTATAGGAGCCAGTACAGAAAGCACAACCCAACCAAGATGTTGATTTAATTAGTGTTATATTATATTTAAGCAGGTAAGTGCTTGTTTCTAAACTATGATTTCAAAGCTAAATATTTACCCTTAAATTAAGTTGAAAACGGCAAAACTAACAAAATAATTTTGTGGTTCAACGACTAACAGTCATTTGCGACGAATGACATGAAAAACTTTTCTGTCAAAAAAATCATATACGCGTTCAAGGGCTTACAGCCACTGACAGTTGTACTTATTTAGTGTTTTAATAAGGGCAGGAGGGAGTAACACATAAGTACTTTTATTTGATATGCATCAAGCAGTTATTAGTTTTTGAGCAAACAACTCAATTAGTACTTTTTTACTATTGCTGTCTGTTTCATTATGAGACATACTGCTTGTTGACTATTTGAATAATAATAAGATTTTTTCTAAGATATGGACATTCATGTGGAAAAGTTAAGCTACGTTCAACAGCAGCGTCTCGCCTACATCGATTTTAAGTTGTTTTTTACCGGCAGCGTTACACGCAGCGAAATTGTCCAGCATTTCAAATTGGGCGTTTCTGCCGCTACACGCGACATCAACCTATATAAAGAACACGCCCCTAAAAACATGGCGTACGACAACGCCGAAAAGAAATACTTTCTAACCATTAGCTTTAAGCCTCTATTTAAACACGATGCTAAGCGCACACTGGTTAAGCTCGCCCATCAAATATCTGATGGTTTTGATGCCGTTGGTGATGTGGATTTCCCGGTAGAACAGCCAAGTCAGCTTAACGTGCCTGATATCAATGTTATCGCCAAACTTACCCAAGCCATGGTTAATGGCAAAGCAGTAAGTATCATTTATACGTCACTATCAAGTGGCTCAGGCGCACGTGAATTAGTACCACACACCATTGTTGATAACGGTCTTCGCTGGCATGTACGTGCCTATGATAGAAAAAGTAATTCATATAGGGATTTTGTATTAACGCGTATTGCCAAGGTAACAGTGTTAACCAGAGCACCGGATGTAAACGAAATTAAGAATCAAGATGAACAGTGGAATATGGTAATGCCACTTGAAATCGTCCCTCATCCTAAAAACATAGAATTTCCGACAGCAATAAAAATGGATTATGGAATGGAAGCTGGCGTATTAAAACTTGATGTAAGAGCTGCGATGGCAGGTTATTTACTAAGGCGCTGGAACGTCGATTGTACCGAAGAAGCATCACTAACAAGTGGTGAATATCAACTATGGCTTAGGAATAGACAAACCTTGTATGGCGCTGAGAATTTAGCAATTGCACCAGGATATAAGAATTAATAAAAAAGGAAAGAAAGATGGAATTTTTAGCCTCGCTATTTATTGAAACAAATACTGTGATTGTAGTTCTTACCGCAATTATTGTGTTTGCACTCTATCAGTACAGAGTGTTTTCAAGAAAAATAAATCCAATAATCAGTGAATTTAATCAGATCAATGAGACCTTAGCTAAATCAGGACATTCAAAAGCTGAATTTTGTGCTTTTTATGATTCACAGTTTAATGAACTTATGTCAAAAACCACCTATTTAAGTGACGGTTGGCGTGAATTCAATGAAACATTATTGATACCAGGGGAAGACTTCGAACCTAAAGATGGTGATGAAAAAATCCTAAATACACACCATACATCTACCTACTTTAACCAACGCTACATATTATGGTCAAAGGTCAATATGCGTTGGTTTAATACGCTTCCTAATATACTTACAGGATTAGGTATAGTTGGTACTTTTATTGGTTTAGTCGCCGGGATATATATTGCATCTCCAGGTCTCAGTGCAGACAATATTAAGGAAGCAAAACAAGCATTAAATGTTCTTTTATCAGGCGCATCATTAGCTTTTCTTACCTCTATTGCCGGTTTATTATCATCAATGCTTTTCTCAAAAGCTGAAAAAAATAAAATTCATGAATTCGATAGGTTATGCCAATATTTTGTGTCGGAAATTGACGAACGAGTAGAGTATTTCTCTGCTGAACGTCTTTCAAATAAGGTATTGCAAGAATCCAAAAAACAATCATTTGCGCTTGAAACCTTTGCTAATGACTTGGCAGTAACTATGGGGCAAGTTATGCAAGAGCAAGTTGCTGCACCTTTAGTTGAAGCTATTAATGAATTAACTGAAAACCAAAAATCTGCAAATGATGAAACTATTGAAAAAGTTATGGAAGAGTTTGCCGCATCTATATCAGGAGCAGCTGGTGTTGAAATGCAATCACTTGCTGAAACCATAAAAACTATTAGTGCGAAATTAGAAGAACAATTAATAGCATTATCTGATGGACAAAAGGCAATGAATGAAACAGCAACATTTATTATGACCGAAATGACTAATGTTGCAGAAAACGCTTCAAATAAAATAAATGATTTATCAGGTGAATTAGGAAATGCAGTCACAGCACAAAAAGGCCTTAATGAAAGTAATGGCGAGTTGCATGAAAGAATCAAAGAAACAGTATTCACAGCAGGAAATGTCATTGAAAAGAGCAATGACGTTTTGGAAAATGCCAACACAACGATTGAGAAGCAAAGCGAATTGATTTCACAAACCAACAATATCGCAGAGCAATTTTCAAATACAGCTAAGAATATTGAACAAACCCACGTATTAATTTCTGATACACAAGAGCAAATTAAACAAAATTGGAAGGACTATCAAGATAGGTTTACCTCTGTAGATGAGTCATTGGGTAACATGTTTAATAACTTAAACGATGGTATGTCTCAATATGCTCGCTCTACAAATGAGTACCTTATTGAATTAGATAAACATGCAGCAAAAGTTGTTAAAGAACTAGCATTTGCATCCAAAGAAATAAGCGACTCAATAGAATCTTTAGGTGATGGTTTAGAGCAACACAGTAGTGATTTCATGAAGCAGATCACATCAGCTACGACCAATGGAAAAAAAGTGGCCATTCAATAAAGGATTAAGCAATGAGTCAACACGATTTATTAGAAGATGAAGGGGCAGGCTATCTTATTTCTATAAGCGATATGATGTCTGGCTTGCTATTTATATTCATCATTACGTTGGTAGCTTTTATTATCAATTTTCAAGACGCGATTCAAAAGCAAAAAGAAGTCACTCGCACTCAAACAGAAATAGTCAAAAGGTTTACCAACCTAGATGAAACTAGAAGTGATTTACTTTTACTTTTGAAGAAAAAGCTAGAAAATGAAAATATCATTGTGGAAATCGATGCCGAGCATGGCGTTTTAAGGTTAACTGAGAACGCCGTACAGTTTGAAACAGCTAGTTCATCTTTAGATGAGCAAAATGAAGCTAACCTTAAAACTATAGGCTCTGTTTTAGACACCGTAATACCCTGTTATGCAAGTAATCCTCCTACTAGTCATGATTGTGAGGGCTTTGAAGAGTTTCATGGAAAAATAGACTCTATATTTGTTGAAGGTCATACCGACAATGTACCAATGAAGTCATACAAGTATAAAGACAATTGGGATTTATCGGCAAGTAGAGCAATTAATGCATACAGAGTGCTAATCCCAAATACGGTATTAAATAAAGTAGTGAATACGAATTCTCAGCCTATTTTCTCTGTAAGCGGATATGGAGAAGGAAGACCTGTAAAAGGGCATAGTTATTCTTACCCTAAGTCAGATCCTACCAACAGAAGAATTGATTTGCGTTTTATAATGACGCCACCTTCGTTAACTGATGTTCAAAGAAACATTAATGCTGAAGGGGTTAATTAATGTTTGCAAAAGCAGCTTTACAGTCACTTGAAATTGAAAGCTGGAATACACCTCCAGCTCTTAGAGAATCACTGTTGATAAAAGCGACAAATGACATCACCAAAGTGTCTATCGATAGTGCCATAGAAATCCCTTCTAAAAGTTCACTTTTGCAGATATATAATCGTCTCAATACAGCGTTTAAAAATAAAAACACATCATCTTTATCACGTTATGATATTAATCACTCACCTTGGGTTTTGTTTGACCAATTTGACGAAGATAAACCACTCATTAAGCGTTGGCGATTTATGAGTTTTTACAAAAACTTAACTCGTGATGTTGATAACTATAGGTTTATCATCGCTTTTTATAATGCGTATTTGTTTTCTTATCCGTACAAAGAAAAGTACATTACTGAAGTACAAAACCATATTAAACAATTATTTAACGGCAGTGAAAATAGAAAGGTTTCACGGTTATCAGTTGAAATACTTAGACGCAATACACTTGATTTAAATGCTCATATGGCGATTATTGAAAACGTGGTGCGTACGGGTAAAATTGAACTGGAATTAACAACTAGGGGATTAACTGGTGGCTTTAGCACAAGTAAATTTACGTTAGCTGTTTTGAGTGAGTACCTTAACAACTTCAAAAACTATATAAACTCAAGTTCATTCAACCAAAAAATGAATTTGATTTCTAATCTAGTTAATTTTTCCGAGTTGGATGAGAAGTTACGCTATCCAGAATTTAGGATTGAAACTGCAAACTCAATATTAACCTCTTTACATAATATTCAAATACAACCTACTGTAAAAGATGCACTTAAAACCTTCTTTTTAACTCATTATGGGGATCCAAGAGTAGAACTATCGGGTTGGCATGGTGTAAGTGATGAAGCAAGAAGAGTTTTCCAAAGCTGGTTAGTTGAAAAAACCATGGAAGATTTTTTCAATCTTCTTAGTCATGTAGCTGATACACAGTCTGATTCTGATAGACATTGGCGATACCGTAAAAGATTTTGGAATGCTTACCTCAAGAAGGGATACATTGAAGAAGCATGGTTTGCTTTAGGGAATAGAGCATATGAGCAGGCTCCAACCTTTATTAAAGGTAAACATAATTATTCATCATTGTCCGGCGGCGATGCAAGGCATAGTGTGCTGATAATGAAAATTGGCGATTTAATTTTAACTGAATGGAGTCATTCAGGAAGCTACCGTGTATGGAATTCTTCGCAGTATGCACCTGACTTTTATGAAAAACATTATAACCGTGAAGATGTAATCGCCAATTGCGATCACACTGGCGCTCATCATGGTAATGAAACAGGTGGTTGGCAAGAAAGACTATCTACTCACATACGCGATTTAACTGGCCTTAAAGTTGCTGCAAAGGATTATATGAATGACTAATAAAGCTATTTTGAATTGGTCTCGAATTGCCAGTGGATTTGAGTTTAGCGTCGAATGTGAAAATACAATGCTATCGCCAAGTAGTTGGGGACGTTACCAGATAACAAATGGAGATAACGTTGTAGTTGTTGATGCACTATTTCGTGAATGTTGTGAAGATTATCGTCCAGAATTTTCAGATGATAAAGTTGTTTGTTCAGATCAATTTATTGCAACACTCACTGAGATTGAAACCAAGCAACTTAGCTTACCACTTGTTAGTCACGCAAAATTAAAGATTAGTGCTGAAGGATTAATCAGCAGGCCAGGGTTTAAACTAAATTATCGTTTACTTCGCCCAGAAGGCAGACCGTTTTTGGGTGCAAAATTAAATGGAGTTGTATTAACAACGGGCTCTGAACAACAGCTCATACTTGATCCAATTTATAGCATCATTAAACGAATAGATTATTTTAATTTAGTACCTGCAAATGACATGGATGAACGCTTTGTTAGATGGGGTGAAGTTCAAGAATTGTTACCTGAAGATTCTATTGTTGAAGGGCAATTAAGTGCAATAACAATTTGCCGGGCAGATAGGTTAACGCTTGATATAAGAGAACACGGTGCATTTAATCCGTTGCTGATAAAACCTTCTTCTGAAAAGGCATGGGATATTCAAAGTCAGTCAGACGTAGAATATGCTGTTCCAAAAGCTAAACAAAGAGAGTTTGAACAACAATTTAAGAAATGGAATAGCGCTAAGAGTAACTACGCTATTGGAAATGGTACTTATGTAGTTTTGCCTGAGCGTGTTAGCAAAGTACTGAGTGTAGTTAAAGAGTTTCAACAAAAGCCCTCTGAAGAACGGCTAGCGTTTGTTGCCAACCCTCATCAATATATAAATGAAAGACTGAACCTAGATGAAACACCAGAAGAGCTGGATGCCATATTCGTTGAAACTCCTGAGTTTGTTAGCCAACGAATAGAACAGATAGGTGTGTGGGAGCCAAAACTATGCGCCTATGTCGTTAAGCGTGACGGTGACTGGGTGCCAGATGATGAAATGCGTCTATTCTTTCCCATAGAAGATATGATGGTTAACTTTACTGTTGAAGAAATGAAACAGCTTTTAGAGTTAATCAAAACCGCACTGGATGATGAAAAAGAAAATATAACATTCAAAAGTCAAACAGTCCCGGTAACACTAGAAGTTAAAAATCTTTTAATTAAAATGTTAAAACCTTTTGAAGATAAAGGAGATAAGCCTGACTTTGCTTTAGCCGTTGAAGGCCCAATTCTAAAAGACAATATCGAAGATGTTAATTTTGAAGTTATAAAGAAAAGCCCTAGACCTGAAATTCCGCAACTGCCTCAACGTTTAAAAACAACGAGCCTTTACGAGCATCAAAAATTTGGTTTAGCTTGGTTAGCCAATCATTGGCAATCAGGCTCTATTGGTGCGTTATTAGCTGATGATATGGGTTTGGGAAAAACAATACAGTCATTAACCTTCATGGCTGGTGTTAAACAAATAATGGATACGAATGATTATCCTAATAAGCCATTTCTTATAGTTGCCCCGTCAGGCTTATTAAAAAACTGGCGTGATGAAGCCAGTACTCATCTGCATAATCCAGGTGTTGGCGAATTATTTGAAGCATACGGACCAAACATACGAAAATTAAAGGACTTAAATGTTGTTGAACGAAATGAAAAACTAACCGAAGCCGATTGGGTATTAACTACTTACGAAACACTAAGAGATAAAATTAAATACTTCCTATCAATAGATTGGGGAATAACAATCTTTGATGAAGCGCAGAAGATTAAAAACCCTGTTTCACGTGTTACTGAAATGGCCAAGTCACTTTCATCAGATTTTACCTTAATGTTAACTGGTACACCGGTAGAAAATGAATTGGCAGACCTATGGTGCATTGTAGACACTGCCCAGCCAGGCTTATTTGGTTCGTTAAGTCATTTTCATAGTGAATACGCAAAACCGGCAGAGGCTGACCCAATAGAAGCCCAGCGTTTGAAAGAGCTGCTAGTTGAACGCAGTTCGCCTCCTTTAATGTTACGTCGTATGAAAGTTGACCACATAAAAGGTCTGCCTGAAAAAATCATTAAAGAATTTCCAGTTGTCATGCCTGAATTACAAGCTCAAGAATATGAAAATATTGTTAAAGAGGTTCAATTAGAAAAAGGTAAGGCTGGTGCTGTTCTTAAATTTATCCAAAAAATAAGAAAAGCGTCGTTAGTTGCAGAAGAATTTGATGGCTCTGGTATAAACGATGGCGTTATTAAACGTTCAGCGCGATTAACGTCACTCATTCAAATATTAGATGAGATTAAACAAAAGGGTGAAAAAGCACTGGTTTTTTGCGAAACAATTGATGTGCAAGAGTACCTTTCAGGATATTTACAACAGCGTTATCAGCTCAACAAACGTCCGTTTAGAATTAATGGCCAAGTTGATGGAAATACAAGGAAAAAATATGTTGATGAATTTCAAAAAAGACCTCAAGGCCAGTTCGATGTCATGCTATTATCCCCAAAAGCTGGTGGAGTAGGGCTTACAATTACAGCTGCAAATCACGTAATACACCTCACCAGATGGTGGAACCCTGCGGTTGAAGATCAAAGTACTGACAGAGCATTTAGAATAGGACAAGACAAGCCAGTATATGTATATATACCAATAGCGATACATCCTAAATATGGCGAGCATTCTTTTGACGCTAACTTAAACAGATTATTAAATAAAAAACGAAATTTGAGCTTAAACGCATTGCTACCAGGCACAGTTACAGACTCAGATTTTAACGAATTATATACGCAAACCTTAAACGGTTAGCGATACTAGGAATACAAATGGATCACAGCGCACATAACAAACTTATCTCTTTTATCTGGTCAATTGCAGACGATTGCCTGCGTGACGTATACGTGCGTGGTAAATACCGTGATGTAATTCTGCCAATGGTAGTTTTACGTCGATTAGATACCTTGCTTGAACCAACAAAAGAAGCAGTGCTTGCCGAAGTTAAATTACAAAAAGAAGAGTTTCAAGCAACTGAATTGGAAGATTATCCGTTAACCGAGGCCGCAGGTTATGTATTTTACAACACCTCGAAATGGACATTAACCAGTATTAAAGAAACCGCGACAAATAATCGCCAAATAATTTTGGCCAATATTGAAGAATACCTAAATGGTTTTAGTGCAAATGTAAAAGAAATTATTGAATGCTTTAATCTAAAAGCGCAAATACACCATATGGCCGGTAAAGATGTATTACTTGATGTATTAGAGAAGTTTGTTTCTCCGTATATCAATTTAACACCACACCACACAGAAGATCCTGATGGTAATAAACAGCCAGCCTTAACCAACTTAGGTATGGGTTATGTCTTTGAAGAGTTAATTCGTAAATTTAACGAAGATAACAACGAAGAGGCCGGTGAACACTTTACCCCGCGTGAAGTGATTGAGTTGATGACACATTTGGTGTTTGATCCAATCAAATCAGAATTACCATTAACACTAACCGTTTATGACCCAGCCTGTGGAAGTGGCGGTATGCTTACCGAAACACAGAACTTTATTAATGAGAAATACCCTGTCGAGAATACGACCCGAGATATTAATTTATACGGTAAAGAGATTAACGACGAAACCTACGCCATTTGTAAGTCAGACATGATGATCAAAGGTAACGATCCTAAAAATATCAAAGTCGGCTCAACATTATCTACCGATCAATTTGCCGGCAATCGTTTTGATTTTTGTTTATCAAACCCGCCATACGGCAAAAGCTGGGCAAGTGAACAAAAGCATATTAAGGAAGGCGCAGATGTAATTGACTCTCGCTTTCAAGTGGTATTAGAAGATTACTGGGGCAATTTACCTAAAGAAGGCTTTGTTGATGCCACGCCACGTTCATCTGATGGCCAATTGTTGTTTCTAATGGAAATGGTTAGCAAGATGAAATCAACAGCTACTAGCCCATTAGGCTCGCGTATAGCCTCGGTTCATAACGGTTCGAGTTTATTTACCGGTGATGCAGGTTCGGGCGAAAGTAACATTCGCCGTTACGTTATCGAAAACGATATGCTTGATGCCATAGTACAACTGCCGAATAATCTGTTTTATAACACAGGTATCACCACCTATATTTGGTTACTGAATAATAACAAACCTCAAAATCGACAAGGTAAAGTACAGCTTATTGAAGCTAGTTTATTATTCAAAAAACTACGAAAGAACTTAGGCAATAAAAACTGTGAATTTACACCACAACATATTAACGAAATTACCCAAGTATATCTTGAAGCTTCGAGTGTTGAACGCAAGTTAAATCAAGATGAAGACCCAACAGGCATTGCCGCTAAAGTATTCAATAACGATGACTTTGGTTATTACAAAGTTAATATTGAGCGCCCAGATAGACGCAGTGCTCAGTTTAAACCAGATCTTATTTCGCCACTGCGCTTTGATAAAGCCATTCGTGAGCCCATGGAACATCTTTTCGCTGAGTATAGTACCAAGGTGTACCAAGCTGACTTTTTTACCGCCAATGATAAAGCGATTGAGAAAGAGATTATTTCATGGTGTGAAGATAACGATATTAGCTTGAACTCAAAAATGAAAGTTAAGTTGTTATCAAGTGCTACATGGGAAAACGGTCGCTTACTTGTTGAACTATCAAACAAGTTGGCTGAAAGCATTACTAAAGAATATAACGACTTTAATGTCTTTAAACTGGATGTAGAAAAGCGCTTTAAAGATATCGCCGTTGATATTTTACAGGCGATTAAATCAAGTAAGCGCAAAGCGTTTTACACCACCGTAATTAATGCAGTTAGTTGGTACGATGATAACGCAGAAAAAGTGGTTAAGAAGGTCGTTAAATTCAAACAAGAAAAGTTAGATGAATTACTGCACCACTTGGGCTGTGAGTTAAGTGATATCGCCGACTTTGGTTATTACTCTTCAGGTAATAAGAACGAATTTACTACCTATGAAAGCAATTCAGACTTACGTGATGCTGAAACGGTACCGTTAACTTATCTTGCAGAGGTAGATAGTAACAACAGTGAAATCCACCAATACTTTCTTGATGAAGTTCAGCCTCATGTGGCTGAGGCATGGATAAACCTTGATAGCACTAAAATTGGCTATGAAATCAGCTTTAATAAGTACTTCTATCAGCACAAACCACTTCGTGCGATGGATGAAGTAGCAAACGATATCATTAACTTAGAAAAAAAATCGGAAGGTTTAATTGCTGATATCTTGGGTATTGATTTAGCTGAAGTACAGGGAGAGTAATATGGCTGGATTATCAACTATGCCAAAATACGCGACATATAAAGTCTCTGGCTTCGATTGGATTGGTGATATACCAGAGCATTGGCAAGTAGTTCCCATAAAAAGAGTTATTAAAGAGCATTCAGGAAATGGTTTTCCTATTGAATTGCAAGGAGGAAGTGGTGATATTCCATTTCTTAAAATAAGTGACTTTGGCCGTGATAGTATTTATGTTGGGAGTGCGGCCAATATGGTTTCAAGTCAACAAATTAAAAGGTATCGTTGGAATTTGATACCTCCTGGCTCGCTTGTAACTGCAAAGATTGGTGAAGCGCTTAGAAAAAACCATCGAAAACTTACAAAAGTAAGTTCAGTCATTGACAATAACTGTATAGCATTTGAATGTCGAAAAATTCATTCAATGTTTAACTTTTATTTGCACAAAGTTATTGATTTTGAATGGTTTGTTAACCCTGGTGCGGTCCCAAGTATATCGGTGCCGAAATATAAATCATTAAAAGTTGCAATTCCAAGTGAACAAGAACAAATCGCTATTGCCAACTTTCTTGATAATAAAACAGCTCAAATTGATGAAGCGATTGCAATCAAAGAAAAGAAAATTGACCTTTTAAATGAACGTAAGCAAATTATCATCCAACAAGCCGTTACCCAAGGTTTAAACCCTAATGCACCAATGAAAGATTCGGGCGTCGATTGGGTTGGTGAAATCCCCAATCATTGGGAGGTTATCAGGTTAAAATATTTATTTAACGAACATACAGTAAGAACCCAAACAGGCATTGAAACGTTATTTTCTCTCAGAATGGAATTGGGACTTGTCCCACATGATGATGTTTCCGATAAACATATACCAAATGAAAGCTTAATTGATTATAAAATTGTTAAAAAAGGTCAATTAGTTATGAATAGAATGAGGGCTGCAATAGGAATTTTTGGAATTTCAAAAGCTTATGGTTTGGTTAGTCCTGACTATGCTGTATTTGATATATCAAATGAAGTGGTTTCTAAATATTATTTAACTTTGTTTAAATTACCATTAATAGGTACTCAATTTAGATTGGCATCAAAGGGAATGGGCACTGGCTCTTCCGGATTTATGAGGCTTTACACTGATAATTTTGGGAATATAAAAATGCCTAATCCTCCAAAAGCAGAGCAAAAAGAATTGATGGCCTTCATTGATAAGGAGAATAGATCTACTTCTAAAGCAATACTTCATCTCCAAACTCAGATTGATAGACTAAGAGAATACAAAACCACGCTGATCAACAGTGCAGTAACAGGAAAAATAAAGGTAGTGTAAATTATGGATAATACAAATTTAATCTCAAACCTATTAGGTGAACGCAGTAATTTCATATTAATAGGCTTAACGGGGCGAACCGGCTCTGGCTGTACAACTACGGCTAATTTACTAACAGGTGATAGTGGTGAATTACAATTCCCTACGGCCAGTGAAGTTAATTATAAAACACAGCCATACTTCACTGGCATGGATACTAAACGATATGAAATCGTTCGAAAGTACGCCATTAAAAACAACGACCCCTTCAAAGTTATTAAAATTAGTGAGTTAATTAGCGCTCAAATATTGAACCTTGAATTAGATGCTTTAAAAGCATTTATCAAGTCGGTAATTGATAAAGATCTACATGGTAAGATTGATGACGTTTTAATAAAATCTGGATTTATTAAAAGTCAAAAAGCATTTAAAAAACTGTCTAAAGAATGTGCTTATTTCGTGAAGGGAACAAGTTCACTAGATCATGCTCTTAAAGATCTAGATATATCAAAATGGTTTCAAGTAATTAACGAGTTTACATTAAAGCTAAAAGAAGTACTTAAATCTGGTTTAGCAAATAGCTATGTTCCTATTTATCAAGGGGCAGGAGATTCTATAAGGCGTACAAGAGAAATAACACCTAATTATAGAAAACAACCTTTTGAACCACAGGGATTGTTTGAGTTACCCAGAATGGTTAACCGATTAGTGAAATTTTATCGTTATAAAGACAAACAGTCGGGTAAGAAAACTTATATAGCCATTGATACAATCCGTAATCCGTATGAAGCTAAATATTTTAAAGATAGATATGCTGCTTTTAACCTAGTTTCAATTAACGCACCAACGGATGATAGAAAAAAGTACCTACAAGACAAGTATAAATTTACTATCGATCAAATAAATGAAATTGATCAACGAGAATCCGGTAAATTTCCTAGCAATAAAGAAGTTAGCAACAAGTGCGGTTCATGTGAGCAAGAAGTAAAACAGCCTTCAGAGCATGATAAATACGATGAGTTGATAATTTCTAATGTTAAACGCTGTATTGAAATTTCTGATATACATCTATTTAACCCAAGAAATGAACCCAAAAATCATAATGTTTTAAAAGCGCAACTGGCTTGGTATTTAAGCCTTATTAAACACCCCGGTTTAATTACACCAACGCCCCTAGAGCGTGTTATGCAAGTAGCTTTCACTGCAAAAATGAATTCTGGTTGTATCTCTCGTCAAGTAGGGGCTGTTGTTACTGATGATGATTACTCTATTAAATCTGTTGGCTGGAATGATGTAGCTAAAGGACAAGTACCATGTAATTTACGCTCCCTTGAAGATTTAGAAAATTTTTCTAGTGATACTACATACAGTAAGTACGAGAGAACTAATGATAAATTTCGTGAATATGCCGCAGCAGAATTAATAAAAATTAAAGAATTAGGTAAAGAGGGACGTAATTTATCTTATTGCTTTAAATCGATTCAGAATAAAGTGGACAACGAGAAAAACCAAGTTCATACCCGTTCGTTACATGCGGAAGAAAATGCCTTTTTGCAATTAGCAAAATATGGTGGTGTCGGTATTGAAGGTGGAAAGTTATTCACTACAGCAAGCCCTTGTGAGTTATGTGCTAAGAAGGCTTACCAATTGGGCATAAAAGAAATTGTATATATCGATCCTTATCCAGGTTTAGCTATCGACCATATTATCTCTATTGGGGTAAATCCTCCTAAGTTGATACAGTTTAGAGGCGCTGTTGGTAAAGCTTATCACCAGTTATATGAGCCTTTGATGCCTTATAAAGATGAATTAAGTTACCTAGCTAACTAACAAGGAAGTTGTATGTCAGTTGTTGTCGCTAGCTGTACCCTAGCTGAGTTATTTAGTAAAAATAGCATCACTAGCTCTGACGGCACTCGAATTAACGGTGAGTTAGCCATACCTGAGTATCAGCGTCCTTATCGTTGGGGCGAAGTACAAATTGAAAAACTGCTAAGTGATTATCAGTTATTTTTGAGCGACCTAGCAAATAGCGATACAAAATACGGCTATTACTTAGGCAGTGTTATTTTACATCAGTCAGCAGAAAATGGTCTGTTAAATATTATTGATGGCCAGCAACGCTTAACGACGTTGGCACTTATTACTTATGTGCGAAGTTTGGCTCATAACGCAGAAAATCAAAGTCATTTTAGGTCAAGTCTGAGCTATGACTCTCCTGAGTCGCAACAACAAATCATCCAAAACCTTATGTGGCTACAAAGTAATGGCTTAAATCAAATCACAACATTTGATGCCGCTAAAATTAATTTAACCATAGTGGTTACTCGCTCAGAAGACGATGCTTACCGTTTTTTTGAAACCCAAAATACCGGCGGTGTAAGGCTTAGTGGCCCAGATATTATTAAAGCACATCACCTTAGAGCAATTGAACGCCATAATCAAAATGAATTTGCCGCTAAGTGGGAAGCCTTAGGTGATTTAAACCCCGTTGTAGGCTCACTTGTTAAGGGACGCTATTGGCAAAAGCTGTATAACCGTAATGTGCCTTCTCATCGTCAACCACATTTAGTAAGAAATGCCGTAGTAAACGAACTTGGCGAAAGTACTAGTAAAGGTGATGATATTGCCTACGGACGATTTGAGCGAGCTTACTTGCCTGATGGCGGCCAAATTGATAAACAAGCACAGCAGGGTTATGAATTAAGACAGCCCTTAAATAGCGGTATTAATACCATTCATTACTTAAGTTATTTTGAGGAATTAAGAAGCAAATATCTCATTAGTAATACAAACAATAAAAAGCGAATCAATAATCAAGCTAAAGGGGCTAATAATGAGAATAGTCCACTTACAAACTTCTTCGGTTTTTATCAAAAACTGATTTGCCAACTTGATGGCTGTAGCTATGTGAAAGGGTTATACGATACCGCTTTATTAATTTACATTAGTCAATTTGGTGAGCAGCAGTTAGACGTTGCTGCAAAAAAACTGTTCCGGGTAATTTACTCGCCACGCGTAAGTAATCAAAAAGCGGTAAGAGAAAATTCAATATCAGCATTTGTGCGTGATAACCCTGTACTTGATTGGATTGCCGCCAGTTACACACCCAACATGTGTTTTGATTATTTAGATCGTTTTCGTTTTAAAACAGACCCTGCTAATTTAGCCGTTGATAAAAATAGCGTTAAGAAACGCTTTATCTTTAAGGTGTTAAAACACTTTGAAATAGATTTGGTTTCTAGCCTTTCAGCTCAAGATCTTGCCGACACATACACCTCAGAGTTAGATGGCTTTATTCTCCCATTAGGGAGTGAAACGGTTGATATGAATCAGGCGAACAAGCGAAGAAATAAAGGGGAGCAACATGGATAATTTATTTGCTAACCATTTTAATGCTGATGAAAATCAAGAGAAACAGCATAATGTTGAAACTCAAGTACTAACGTTAAGTTACATTCAAACCAATGAATATCAATTTAGTATACCTAGTTACCAACGTCCTTATGTTTGGCCAGATGAAGCTGTATTAAAAATATTTAAAGATATTAACGACGCACGTATTGCCAAAGAACCGAATTACTTTATTGGTACCGTGCTTACTTCAATAGAACAAGATGAACATGGCAATAGCATTTATGAATTAATTGATGGGCAGCAACGCACCACCACGTTAATACTTATCGCACTTGCCTTTAAAATGGCAAAAGTAGAGTCGAATATTGCTGATATTGCAGCTTTTAATAAGCAACCGAGGTTGCAATTTACTATTCGAGATCAGGTGCAACATTTATTAGGTAGCTTGGCTGGCCTAGAAGATTATGTATTCCCTGGGCTAGAAGCAATTGGTGAAAACCCATACTTAAAGCGGATTTATGCTGCATTACAAGTATTAGAGCAACAAGTAAAAGCCTTAAAACTAGAAGATCGTGGTTTATTAGGCGATTATATTTTTGATAATGTGCAATGGGTGAATAACATAGTACTTAAGCAAATGGATTTAAATCGCTTATTTGCCACGATGAATACCGCAGGTATACAGCTTGAACAGGCTGATATTTTAAAATCAAAACTTCTTAAGCAGGTAACTGCTGATAAATCTTTGTTTGATGCCATGTGGCTAGCTTGTGAGCACATGGAAAACTACTTTGAACGTAATGTGCGTAAAGTTTTCCCCAATGCCCCGTGGAATGATATTAAATCAGAGCATTTATCTTGCTTTGATGAAGCGCTGTTTGTAAAAAATACTTCTAGCTCCCAGCAAAGAGATGGTTTAACCATTGTGCAGCTAGCTGAGCAGTTAAAAGAAAGTGCGGTGAGTAGCGATAAAAATAATGATGACAGCGCAGATACAGTTAATGATAACGAGCGGGATACTGGTACATACGATTTAGAGACCGAAACAGTTTATTGTCGCCCAATAATCAGCTTCCCGTTATTGCTTATTCACGCCTATCGTATTTATTTAGCCAATCGTTCTGTCGAACTAGATGATGGCTCTGATGACGTACGGCCTCGTGTACACGCTGATAAATTACTGGAGACTTTTGAACCTCTAACACAAGCCAGCGAAGATGAAGTGAAAGATTTCATTAAAATATTGTGGCAGGTGCGCTATCAGTTTGATCGTTGGGTGGTTAAATGGGTTGAGCGTGATGATAGTGATGATGAGCAATTGCGTTTGACCTATCTGACGCGAAGCGAATCAAGTGGTAAATGGTACATTAACCGCACACAGAAAGAGCTGAATGAACTGGTTATGCTGCAAAGTATACGTAATTTTACTGGTGAACGTAGTGCTCAATACTGGATCACTCCATTTATTGCAGGGTTAATAAAAGAAAACATCACCGAAGATGCACAAGCCATAGTACTACTTGAAAAAATTGATAATGATTTATCATTGGCCAGTGAATCTGAAACTCAAAAAACAGCCAGTTTTAAGCAAGCGAAACAACTGCAACCCGAAGTCAGTTCTTGGAAAAGAAACGTTGATTATTTTGCAGAAGCTAAAGGAACTAGTTTTGAGCATTATTGGTTTCAAAAACTTGAATATGTATTATGGAAACAAGAATCTGATAGGCACTTAGAGCAATTTAAGAAGTACCGTATAACCGCTAAAAACTCTGTTGAACATGTCTATCCGCAACATGAAGAACATCAAAACCAACTGGAAAGAGATTTCTTAGATGCATTTGGTAATCTGGTTTTACTAAGTCCAGGTGAAAACTCTTCATACAGCAACCAAGCCGTTAAAAAGAAACTGGTCGATTTTGAAGCCAAGCCACAATACGATTCATTAAAATTAAAAGCCATGTTCAAGTTATTAAAAGAACAAAATGATTGGCAGGAAAAGCAAATAAAACAACATCAAGGTGAAATGTTAAGCTTTTTAGCTGGGCATTATGGTGACAAGGAATAATTATGGTTAGCCAAACAAACGAACAAGCATTAGAAGCAGCAATCGAAAAACACTTAACTGGAACTTGTTTAGAGGATTTAAAAGCAGGTGTTCAAGAAGCTTCGCCTGACTTTAACAATAAGCTTTATAGGCTTGGTTATCCTTCTGACTTTGATATGCATTATGCCATAGATACCAAATTTTTCTGGCAGTTTCTGCAAGGCACTCAAGAGCTGGAATTAGAAAAACTTAAGAAAAACAGTCCTAATGACTGGGAACGAAAAGTACTTGAGCGCTTTGACCGACTGATCAAAAAGCATGGTATTTTGCACTTGCTTAAGAAAGGCCTAAGTGTTGAAGATGCTCAACTTAACCTTATGTATCCAGCGCCACTTGCTAGCAGTAGTGATTCTGTAAAGCAGAATTTCAATGCCAATATATTCAGCTCAACTCGCCAATTAAGATACTCAAAAGCAAATCCACTACAAGAAATTGATATAGTGCTGTTTATCAACGGTATTCCGTTAATAACGCTTGAACTTAAAAATGCATGGACAGGGCAAAATGCTCGATACCATGGCCAAAAACAATATCGTAATGATAGAGATACCTCTCAACCCTTATTACAGTTTAGCCGTTGTTTAGTTCATATGGCTGTTGATACTGATGAAGTGTATATGACCACTAAATTAGCGGGGAAAAGTACATTCTTTTTACCGTTTAATAAAGGAAACAATCACGGACAGGGCAATCCTCTTAACAAGTATGGCCACAAGACTAGCTATTTATGGGAAGAAGTTTTTAGTAAAGCTAGCCTTGCTAATATTATTCAGCATTTTGTTCGCTTAGACGGCACAAGCAAAGATGATCTAAAAAAGCGAACCTTGTTCTTTCCTCGCTATCATCAAATGGATGTAGTTCGAAGGTTAATAGATCATGCATCAACCAATGGTGTTGGGCATACTTATTTGATCCAGCATTCTGCCGGTTCTGGTAAGTCTAACTCTATTACTTGGGCGGCTTATCAGCTTATTGAAACTTACCCTGTAAGTGCAGATATTAAAGGTAGTAAAGGTATTGAACAACCTTTGTTTGATTCAGTGATTGTAGTAACAGACAGACGATTACTTGATAAACAACTTAGAGATAATATTAAAGATTTCTCTGAAGTTAAAAATATCGTTGCTCCTGCATTTAAGTCATCAGAGCTAAAAACAGCACTTGAGAGTGGTAAGAAGATAATTATCACAACCATTCAAAAATTCCCATTTATTATTGATGGGCTTGCAAATCTTAGTAATAAAAGATTTGCAGTAATAATAGATGAGGCTCATAGCTCTCAAGATGGTGATACCTCGGGTAAGATGAATGCTGCTATGGGATTTGTTGATGATGAAATTGTTGATAAAGCGCTTCGTAGTATAAAAGCTAGAAAGATGAACCCCAATGCGTCTTATTTTGCATTTACAGCAACGCCAAAAAACTCTACTTTAGAGAAGTTCGGTCAAAAACAAGATGATGGTAGATTTAAACCATTTCACCTATATTCGATGAAGCAAGCGATTGAAGAAGGTTTTATTCTTGATGTTATTGCTAACTATACAACTTACAAAAGTTATTATGAGATTGAGAAGTCGATACAAGATAACCCTGAGTTTGATACCAAAAAAGCACAAAAACGATTGCGAGCCTATGTAGAAAGTAGCCAACAAACAATTGATACTAAAGCAGAAATTATGCTCGAACACTTTATCCCACAAGTAGTAAATACTAAAAAATTACGGGGTAAAGGCAAAGGGATGGTCGTTACACAGAATATTGTTACGGCGATTCGTTATTACAAAGCAATGAGACGAATATTAGAGGCACAAGGAAATCCGTTCAAAATTGCGATAGCATTTTCTGGTACAAAAGAAGTTGATGGCTTTGAATACACTGAAGCTGAAATGAACGGTTTTGCCGAAAGCAAAACTAAAGATAAGTTTGATACAGATGAATATCGTTTGTTGGTTGTTGCTAATAAATATCTTACTGGTTTTGATCAGCCTAAACTATGTTCGATGTATGTAGATAAGAAATTAGCGAGTGTACTTTGTGTGCAAACATTATCTCGATTAAATCGCTCTGCGCCAAAACTCGCTAAGAGAACAGAAGATTTGTTTGTGCTTGATTTCTTTAACAGTGTTGATGAAATTAAGACGGCATTTGATGACTTTTATACTTCTACAACATTATCTGAAGCAACAGACGTAAATGTATTACATGAACTTAAAGATACAATGGATGATGTTGGTGTTTATGAGTGGTACGAAGTCGAAGATTTTTTTGACCGTTATTTTAATGGTGAAGATGCACAAACATTAAGCCCAATTATTGATACTGCCGCTGAACGCTTCAATGAAGAACTAGATCTTGAAGATGATGACAAAATCGATTTTAAAGTTAAAGCTAAACAATTTGTGAAAATTTACGGCCAAATGGCTTCAATCATGCCATATGAAATAGTCGTTTGGG
>Ga0209292_1002604_pt1 | contig 20589 bp, 15 predicted proteins | sample GOMGulsemesocosm_2_FD_184634 | JGI IMG/M metagenome (GOLD analysis project Ga0209292, IMG submission 184634) | Methane-oxidizing microbial communities from mesocosms in the Gulf of Mexico - GOM9C Gulf of Mexico (SPAdes) (version 2) | ecosystem: Environmental > Aquatic > Marine > Cold seeps... | reverse complement strand
TAAACTTCACCAGAAGTAACACGAACTAATTTCCCCTGGGTGTTTTTAAGTTGGTAATGTAAACCACGTAAAATCCCGTGACTTGATTTACTGTGGTTGTCTTGTACAAAAGTACGTTCAGAACAATGCTGACTAAACTCATCAACACGAAAGGTTTCCATAAAGAAACCACGTTCATCACCAAACACATTAGGTTCAATAATTTTCACATCAGGGATAGCTGTATCTAAATAGTTCATTAAAAAACACGACCATCAATTAACTGTAAAAGGTATTCACCGTAACCACTTTTACGCAACGGCTGTGCAATTTCACGAAGTTTATCTTCACTCAACCAACCATTACGATATGCAACTTCTTCAGGGCAATTAACTTTTAAACCTTGACGCTTTTCAATGGTTGAAATGAAATTTGCCGCTGCGAGTAGATCGTCATGAGTTCCGGTATCAAGCCAAGCTGTACCACGCCCCATTATTTCAACTTTTAACTCACCTGCTTGCAAGTACCGGTCAATAACATCGGTGATTTCTAATTCACCACGAGCTGAAGGCTTAACATTTTTAGCAAACTCAACCACACGCGAATCAAAAAAGTATAATCCCGGCACTGCATAATTAGACTTAGGCTCTACAGGCTTTTCTTCAATTGAAATAGCCGTACCTGATTCGTCAAACTCAACCACACCGTATGAGCAAGGGTTGGAAACATGATAACCAAAAACGGTACCACCCGACTTTTGATCATTTGCACTTTGAAGTGACTTAGTCAAGTCATGCCCATAGAACATGTTATCGCCCAGTACTAAAGCCGCCGCAGAACCTGCAAGAAATTCTTCAGCAAGTATAAATGCTTGAGCTAAACCGTCAGGGCTAGGTTGCACCTTATAAGATATAGACACGCCAAAATTATCACCATTACCCAGTAGGTTTTCAAAACGATGAATTTCCTCTGGTGTTGAAATAATAAGTATTTCTTGAATACCTGCTTGCATTAAAGTTGCAAGCGGATAATAAACCATAGGTTTATCGTAAACAGGCATTAGCTGTTTACTTACTACTTTTGTTAATGGGTAGAGGCGAGTACCACTACCACCAGCTAGAATGATTCCTTTTCTCATAATATTCTCTTTATTTGAACAAACTGAAATACTGTTCTTTCACTATTTCCCAAGTATAACGGCGTTCTGCAATTTCTTGCATGCTAGCACCATTATCTATATTCTCTGAACCTCTAATCAATTCAACTAGTTTATCATTATCAATAAAAAATTCAGCTTTGTTTTCAGTTGAAGCTCTATTGTAATTACAATCAAATGCGACGATATTTTTTTTAAAGTGCATCATTTCAACTAATGAAGGGTTAGTGCCTCCTGCAGAATGACCATGTACATAAAAACTACATTTTTGACGAATATCAAAAAGGGTTTTGATATCATATATTGGATCAATTATATTTATATTATCAAATTGCTGAAATTTATCTTTCATGGTTTGACCAAAATCACTTTTATCCCAATTACCAATAAACTTTATTTTCTTATCAGTTTTGCTAAAGGCTTCTAAGATCAACTCAACATTATTTTCAGGCTCTATTCGGCATAAAGCTAATGCATAACCTTCATCAGAGCTATCTAAATCATTTATTACCGCGTGATCTCCGCCATAAGCAATAACGTCTGACTCAACATCATACTCAATTTTAACATAATCAGCGATAGCCTTATTATCGGCAACGACAACATCCGAATACTTAACTGCTAATTTTTCGGAATATTTCAAGAACTTCTTGATCAAACCAGCCCACTTGGCTCTTTTCCACTCCAAACCATCTATGTTTGTCACAATTCTGACTTTAGAAAACAACCGAATAAAAGGTAAACATATAGCTCCCGAAACACCCAACAATAAAATATTGTCAGTACCTTTATATAGCGAATGGCATAATGACCATATGTCATACGGGATACTTTGGGGACCATTAGCATTTAACGGAATATAATACAGATTTGCATTTTTATATGTTTTGATCTTTTTTGTGTAACTTTTAGACGAACAATAAACAGTTATATCTTCATTACATCCCTCTAATAAATTGTCAACTAAAGTTTCAAAACCGCCATAACAGGCTGGCACACCTACAGTTCCGATTATAGAAACTTTCATTTTTAACAAACTCCGATACAAATTGATAAATTTTATACTTTACAGTGCTGTATGCCCTAATAGTCGAGATTAAATTAAGACATTTATATAGCTTCTAACTACACCAATAGTAACTTATTTTTTTGGGTGTTGAGATATTCACTCTTTGCTTCAGCCGAAATGTTATTTATTGAATCTTTAACAACATCATAACTATAACTTTCTCTTGGTATATCAAGAAACTCAGATATAACTTCTAGGAAATGTTCTCTATAAACCGAGTCGATTACCAATCCCTCAAACTTTAAATTCAAAACACTAGAGCCTGATGACACAGAATCTAACGCTGAATTTTCACAAACAATATCTGCTTCAATACTTTTTAAGCTTCGTGCTACCCCAAATGAACTATATTTTTTGATTTCCTTTGCCTGATCATTCACATTCCTCTCAACAGTTACAACTTTGGTATAAGGCATTCTTGATAGTTCAGTGAGCAGTTCTGTATAAAAACCAGGGATACAGTTATTTGCGATTATCACATCTGATGCATCAGTACGAACTAAATTAATAAACGACATAACTAAATGAGCAATGTGAGAAACATTGTCCAAAAGTGGTTCTCTATATACTTCGTCAAGAAAACATCTATATGAGTTATTATTAACATATCCTTCTGACAACATTTCTGAAAGTTTAACAGGATAGTTATTTAACCAGTCCTTTCTTAAAGAAAGTACACTAATAGAGATCCGGATTAGGAAAAAACGAATCGGACTAACCTTCTTAAAGTAATTTTTGGGGTCCAAAAAGTAAGGCGCTAAAAAATAACGAAATATGGAGCGTTTTTTAAATGAACACATTGCTAGTAAGCCCAAATTAACAGGAACAAACTCCTCTCCAGGTACCTTTTTATGCGAAAAATTAGACTCTATCAGTTCAGTAGCAGCACTTGAGCCACTCCATCGAAATCCTGAAATAAAAATAGTTTTCATATAACACTCCCGTAACAACGCACAATCGAATCAACATGTGGCTGAGGACTAAATACTTTTTGATAATGACTGATAATTGTACTTCTTTGGTAGTTTTTGTTCTCAACAAAAACAATAAAATTATCTAGTGCTGACGCAATGCCTAAATCAAAATTGATAGCTAAACCAAGACATGCATCAGTGGTAAATTGAACTAAAGCTCCATTTGTAGAAGTGATACATGGTTTACCATGAGCAAATCCTTCTATAACAGTTAATCCAAACGTTTCATTCAACGAAGAAAAATTTATCACAGCCGAGCAAGATGCATAATATTGAGTCAAGTTTTTTCCACTCAAAGAACCTACGAAGCAGATGTGATCGTTTAGCTCAAAACTAAGAAGAACATTTTGGTAGTGTTCTAACAAACTACCTTCTCCCGCAACGTAGCATTTAGGCAATTTTATCCCCCTACTTAGAGCTAACTTATACAAATCCAATAGTCTTTCAATGCCTTTACCATATTCAAGCCTTGTCGGATAAAACAAGTAAGTCTCATTTACGGTGCTCGTATCCATTTCTTGAGGAGAGGGAGTAAAGTTAGGTATTACATCATATTTCAAATTTGGAAAAACTTCTAGATGCTTTACAGCTTGAAAATGACTAACAAATATATACTTCGAAATATCACTTTTTTTACTTAATGAACTACGAAAATAGCATTCTGCAGCAGTGTGGGCTGATCTGAATAGAGAATCACGATTACACTTATGAATAATACAATGGTAAAAACTAACTCCATGACATTTTGTGCAGAACTCATTATTTCTAGAAGCTGAGTCCACAGCACAAATCATCTTAAAATCATGTACGGTTTGAATAATCTTAATGTTTTTTTGTTTCGCAACCTTAATAATCGAAGATGTTAACTGACCATGATAAATGTGGAGGTGAATTACAACCGGTTTAAATGATTCAACGCATTCAAGAAAACACCTCTCAACGTCAGTCCGCCAAAAATAACTCATCGCATCACCTAACCGCTTTCCGTCTAAAATAAGCTCCTTAGGCAAGTCCTCCCAAAACAGATGAGCGTTCTCAGTTACAGTTGAATCTCGGTTCAATGTAGAAAACATCATAACTTCATGATCTTTACTCAGTGCTGATGAAAGATCATGAAAATATCGATCTGAACCACCACGAATATGAGCATAGTTATTTACTTGTAGGATACGCACTTATCTTCTCCATACTCAAAAATTTATAAAACATACTAAACACTAGCGCCAAGTACCCAGAACTGAAAATTGGCATAAAAATTGATATTAAAACAACAGTACCTAGATAAAACAATGCTTTCTGTAGCCCAAGTTCAAGCTTAAGCAAGTAGTACAAGCTGTAAAAATAAAAGAACAAACCTAAAAATCCAGTACCTCCCAAAATAGTTGCTAAATTGCTATCAAAGACTGCAGATGACTTTTCATAAAAAAAATGAAGTTCAGCAACGCCATAGTATTCATAAACAGATGATGCCCAAGAATACGGAGTTCCAAATTGGACAAGACTAACACCAAAAGGAAACTCATCGAGAGACACCGACAGAGCCATTTTAATCATTATTCCTCTAATATATAAATTATCGGAGATACCTCCACTGAAATACTTTATATCGTTCAAAATGGTATCAACTATTCCAAGATAATATAAAACAACCAAACTAATACTACTTAATATTACAGAATACAAAAACAATCTGCTAAAACTAAATTGATCTAGCTTGCCAACAGCCCAACCAGCTATCGTAAAGATAAAACCTGTTCGAGAACCTGTAGAAAAAATTGATAAAATTGATAAAAATTTAACCAAAACTCCATATTTATTGCATACAAAAAAAAGAACTAATGTCAACGCCAAATAGTTAGGATTTGCTTGTAACCCGCTTAGTACAATTCCTAAACTCCCTCTAGAGAGCTCTCGTGTGAGCAAATGAGAGTGAAGTTCAGGAAAAAAAACTTGAAATAAAATGCCAACAAAAGTAAAAACAAAAAGAAAATTAATTAACCTTCTAAATTCATCCGGAGTAAGATACCGCACATACGAAATAAGAACATGAAGTTTAAATACAAAAAAAACACTTAGTACAACCATTAAAGTATCATTGTTATTATTCCACGGTAACGCAATCATTATAAAAATAAATAAAGGAATTAAAAACTTCTTTATAACACCAACCTTAATAAGTTTGGCTACTCGCAATATCAAGAATAGAATAATAGTAATTAGTATAATTGCATCATCAATAACGCTAAAAACAGGAAAAAACTTAGATATAGGCAGCGCTAATACTATTACTATTAGTGGTAAATCACGCACTTCGCACCTCTGCACATACACCCGTTACTTTATGCATGCTCAAAGCCAACTTAAACACATCTGAAATAGCATAAGCAAAAAGAATGCAGACAACCTTATCCTCAATCGGAAGAAAAAAGAAACTAAGCAGCAATATTAGGAGGGAAAAATATTGAAGACGAGTTTTATAAAAAATTAAATCCGCTGAATTCATCAGTGAAAATGGGTATGCAATTGCAAATCGGCTAGAAATAACTAATACAAGACCTAAAAGGACACCTTCCCTTTCTAGATAATATTCAGAAAAAAAATTTTCTATTATGAGTGCTAGTAACAAATAGCCTGCGACAGCTATTAAAACACCTAAAAAAGCCATAATTGAAATATTCTTATATATACCTGTTAAATCAACCAAACCTGTAGAAAAGTGTTCCTGAACTCTTGAACCCAATAAACGTACATAAATAGCATTAGGCAGTATAACACTAAAACTTATAAGTAAAAAAATCATTTGGAAGTCAGCTGCATCATTCAAAGTACCGTAAATACCAATAAGTACAATACCGATATATGCTCCTAAAACCACATTAACATTTGAAAAAAAGAAAATAATACGTTTCTTGTTAATTTCTTTAACTAAAATAAAAAGTGGTGATATAGCACGCCAACCGACCGTAGGGAGAGTTGAAAATATATAAAAAAAGAGAAGGATAAATGTAACTAACAATTGAATTTGCACTGAGAAAAGAGCAGCATCTACCCCCCTCCCTTGGTATTGTAATATAATGAAATAAAATAACGAAAAGACCAATACACGAATCACATTTGGATGTAGAGCCATAATATAAACTTTATTTATAGCTGATTTATCAATTTGAGCAGCAATGACACCGTAATCAATCAATATAAAATGAACAACCAGAGAAATAAAAATAAAAACAAAAATACCTTTTATTTGATCTCCCATACCAAACTCATTCATTACTAGCAAAGAAAATGCAGCTATTATTAGTCCAAAAACAATCGACTTTAGCGCTGCTAATGGTAAATATTTATGATCAATTTTCCGTTTTTGTGCCAAATGATTTTGATATGCACGTGGGAACCCAAGGATTGAAATTGATGCGATAATTGCTGCAATGGAGTTTGTATAGGCCCACAATCCATAGTCAGCTTTTGATAAGAAAAGCATCAAGCAGAAATTAAAGATCAGAGCCGAAACAGCATTAACATATGAATAAATTGAGATTATTAATTTATTAATCACTGATTAACGTCCCATCATCTCTCATATAGTCATAATCTTGTTTTGGCTCTTTCCAATCAAATCCGTATTTTTCTTCTATATACGCTTGATATTTTGATGGCGTTTTTGTTTGAATGCGTGTGTCGCTATATCGTATAAAATGTTCAAAGATATCAGCTCTTACATTACTCTCTCGTATTTTCAAAAGCCTAGACAGAACAAAGTTACTAATATGCTTAGTCATCACAATTCCAAGCATCTTAAAAAGTGAGTTTTTCACTACACCAGCTAGCCCAGAATATGCCCTTGAATTAACCATACCCGCTCCTGTTAATGCAATTCCAACCAAGATCTTCTTTAAGTCACTGTCCGCTTTAACACTCCAATACTTAGTTACGTATGCACTCCCTTTCTTTGAATAAAGATTTATCCCAATATCGACGTCATTTACTTTAAAGTAGATCGCATATTTAGTATCTAAAATAGAGTACCCCTTTGCTCTAATTTTGGAGACTAAACTTTTATGCTCTTGAAAGTCAGCAATTAACCCTATATCAATGTCATTATCCCAAGTAATAAAGTCCCCATCCCTTATTAAGCCTAACAGGGTTCCTGAGTCTACGAAATAAGTATAGCCGTATTCCTCTAGCATTTCTGAAACATCATTTAGAGCGCTATACCAGTTATCTGGTTTGTTTTTTGAACTTACATTCATTTTTTAACCTCAGGAAAAATTAATTTATTTACATTATTATTCACTAAACAACCACTACTTAAAGACAGAGAATGAAAATAGCGGACTAAATTTCCAGAATATTGGCTAAAGCCAATTACTGAGTTTCAAAGTTCATAGTATGATACCATTCCCCTTGTCCGTATAGACTTTCGTTAAGTAGCATTCATTTCGTCTTGGTTTCTATTGCCCTCTGCTTTCAAACTCTTACCTGTATGGAAATAGTTTAAAACAGCAGATCATATTTTTGAGAAGTACTTGACGGCATTACCGTGACAAAATTCTGAACACAAGCAATCATAAAAGCAAATGGAACTCTCTGTCCAGCCCCTTCAATTAAAGAGTGCTCTATTTCAGAGTTTACAAGCTCTTCTATATTTAGTGTGATTAAACTTACGTAAAATTGAACTGCAGGTTGTGTGCTTGATCATCGCCGTATAATCTATATGTAACTGCATATCCTGCCGTGGTTATGCAGTGTCATTCAAAAGTGAAATCCGCTAGAAATCAATACTATGGTTCAGCTTATGTAGTCATTTTTCTAAGCATCCATTTGCTTACTATTTAGTTCCGTAGACATTATTGTTTTTACTTTACAAATCCTTTAGGTCGAAAATATCATGAAATTATTGCTCTAATCACTTTTGGTTACCTTTAACAGCTTAAGTGACCTTGAAAATGCTATACTTTCATTTGAGTTAGACCATTTCACACTTGGCCAACAACATTAGCAACGCTTCAATAACTGATCATATGGGTTGCATCGCGTATGTTTACTTTTGTCGTACGAGCTATGAACCATTTGCCATTATAAGTAATTACAACTCCCTTAGTAGCACTATATAAAGTCGTTCACCCAAGCTATAACATGATTAAAATAGTTTGGAATTAAGACTACTATTAACTAGTGAAATATAGTCGTGAACCCATTGCCATTTTATAATCATCGAGTGTTGAAAGTATTCAAGTTAATCATTGCCGAAATATTCTACATTTCCCCATCCACCAACATCCGATAAACCATCGACTACAGCAAGAAATAGAATACCAGTTAAGGTATATTCTACTTACACTTTTGTTTTGGTTCTTTAATAATTGATATATGGTCAAACAAGGTTATCCAATCATTTCATATTTACCTTAATGATAAAGATAAGTATATTACAACCTTTATCACAAACACCAACAACTACCCCCCCTAAAATCAAAGGGGTATGACGAAACCACAAGTTAGTTAATCAGTAGTAGCTCCAGATCATCTGAGCTCAATTTTACAGGATGGTTTTCTAACCGTTCTAAGTTAACATTATCAACAATCAAATTAACTTCTTTTGATGAAATTACACCTAACTTTTCAATTTGTGTTTCCAATTTTGATATTTTCAGAAACTCATTAATTAAACTTTTCGAACCATCAGCATCTTCAACATTAAGTAATTCATATAGCTCATTCATTATACTAGAGGTATTAATATCATTAGATAATTTAGCTTTATTTTCATTAATTTCAAACATGTTTCGTAAACAGATAGCGACTGCATGACCATGTGAAACGTTATGATTGGATGTTAAAGTGTAGGATAATGCATGTGGAGCAGTTGTTTTAGTTATGTTTATTGCTTTTCCTGCAAGGTTAGTTGCTTTGGCTATTTGGATGTTTCCAATATTATTATCATCCTGCATATAGGTTTTAAAGTGTCGAACTATCATAGTAATAGCCTCTTTTGCATAGCATACACTTTGCTTTGTTCGATTTTTATTCCAAAAAGACTCTATCGCTTGACATAAGGCATCTAACAATGCTGCACCTTTAACCGTTACCGGCATAGTCTTAGCAAATTGGCTATCGAGTAAATAGCCATTTGGTAGTACAGAGTGTTCTGCTATCGAAAACTTTTGACCTTTGACATATAGAACCGCGAAGTGAGTAGACTCACTGCCTGTTCCAAACGTTGTAGGGATAGCAATTAAGCTTATATCAAGCAACGAATCCACAACCTTTGGAGGTCTATCTAGAGGTTCATCAATATCAAATTCAATTTGAGAGTAGTGCTTAATCAATTTTGCTATATCAATTGCAGTTCCGCCACCAAGAGCTATAATCATTTTTGCTTTAGATTGTTGATATTGAATAACACCTTGAACAACTTCATCCAATGTTGGGTTTTCAGTAAAGTCAGAAAATCTATCAACATTACTTGCTATTGCTGATATTTTTAGTTTCTGTATGATTTTAGTTCTGTCATATGACTTCCCTGAAACAAAAAACACATGACCGTTCAAGTCATGTATTTTTTGGGAAAGCTCGGCATAAGTATATTCTTTTTGCACAAGCTACCTCTTTAAGTTACCGATAAATGCTAACTTATTTTCTTGAGGAGATGTTGTAGGCCTTCCAAGGTCCTTCCTATTTCCTTTTGCAACCTTTATCTCAAGAAAGGCAGGACCTTTATCTTTCATAAAATCACTAAAGTATTGCTCGAAATCTTCTAATGAATTACAACATTTAGCATATGAATAACCACATCCTTTAGCAATCATTTCTAAACAGATATCATTTGCAATCGTCGGTTGCCCACCGACAGAGTCATGAGCACCATTATTAATAACAATATGTTTAAAGTTATTCAAACCACTTTGACCACTAATAGCCATGGAGCCCATATGCATTAAAGCAGCTCCATCGCCATCAATACAAAAGACATTGCGTTCTTTCTTTTGCCCCGCAATTCCTAGTGCAATCTGAGACGCATGCCCCATCCCACCGACAGTTAAAAAGTCAGCACTATGTGTTTGGCCTTGAGCTTTTCTATACTCAAAGAGTTCTCTTGAAGCCATTCCTGTTGTCGATACGACTACATCATCACTAGATAGTTTATCTACAATTCTCTTTACAGCATCTTCTCTCTTATATGTTGTTACCTCGTCGTCTGAGCTTTTCAACGTATAAGCATCGAAAGTCCCTTTTTTAACGACTAATGCGACAGGTATAGAGTTTTCGACAGCCAAATCCCTTGCTTTTATTATTTGGGCAGCAACTTTAGCTTCATCACTATCAATAATTTCATAGGGAATTCCCATGGCCTCAAGCATAGAAATTGTCACTTTGCCTTGTTTAACATGTTGAGGTTCATCTTTTATACCTGGTTCTCCACGCCAACCGACTAATAATAGCATAGGTATTGAATATACGTCGCTGTCTGCAAGTGAAAGTATTGGGTTAACAATATTCCCTAACCCCGAATTCTGCATATACACCATAGGAAGCTTTTCTGTAGCTAGATGGTAACCTAATGCCAAACCTACAGCGGCACCTTCGTTGGCCGCAATAATATGATTATCCTTAGGTGAAAAATCCGAAATGTAACCACAAAAAGACTTAAGTAAAGAATCAGGGACACCCGTAAAGTATTCGACTCCGTGTTCTTTAAGTAAGTCATAAAAAAAACTAGGTTTTATCATTATTTAGTCCCAGGAATTAAGTTCAAGATCTCTTTTATTGATAATAGGTTTTTCTCTGCTTCATGGCTTCGATCATTATTTAAAATAGATGTAGCAACATCATTCATTCCAGGATATGCAGCTCTTAACATATGGTTTGCATAAATAACCACATTCACCCCAGATTCGCCTAATTCTTTAGCTGTGATTTCATCAAAACTTGTAGGAACAACGATTATAGGAATATGTTGATTAAACTCTCTTAACAATCCGCAGAACTCTAAAATTTCAGAAGGAGATTTTTGACGAGAGTGGATCATAATACCGTCAGCTCCAGCTTCAATGTAAGCCTTAGCCCGAGTTACAGCATCATCCATCCCTTGCTCAAGAATTAAACTTTCTATCCTAGCAATCACCATAAATTCATCTGTAATTTGTGATTTTTTGCCAACTGAAATTTTATTACAAAAGTTTTCAATGGTATCTTGAGTTTGAGAAACATCATTACCAAATAGTGAGTTCTTTTTTAAACCCGTTTTGTCTTCTATGATTACGGCAGAAATCCCTGTACGTTCTAATGTTCGAACTGTAAAGGCAAAGTGTTCCGCAATACCACCAGTATCTGCATCATAAATCATTGGCTTAGTGGTAACTTCGAATATTTCATTAATTGTATTAATACGGGTAGACACATCAACAGCTTCAATATCTGGTTTGCCTTTTGATGTTGAGTCAGTTAGAGAACTACTCCACATACCATCGAATTCAATACCATCAATAGATTTTGCACTTTCCGTTATAAGTCCACTTAGGGCATTGTGCGATTCAAGTATTCTTACAACTGGTTTTGAATCAATTAAGCGGCGCAAACGACCTCTACGAATATCAGGAGTAGTCCCTAAATCTTTTAGAGAGTTATTTAATTTAGTAGAAGATATGCCTGCAGTGTAACCCACTTCGATAAGCTCACCATTCCATTGCGCTAAACAATTAACAACCTGCTCTCGAGTCTTACTTTGAACACCTTCCTTCCAGTCATCACCATGGATAACAAAATCAGGTTTAAGATTTTCTAAGTTTTCACGGTAGTCTAAAGTTTCTTGAGGTATAACTGACGTTACACCTTTAATGTTTTCAATAACACTTTTGCGTTGCTCAAAAGTCATGTAAGGTAACCTTTTATAGCTTGCAATTGCCTTATCAGTCAACAAACCAACAGTCACATCACCGTATGTAGCAGCAACTTTTAAAATATTCATATGTCCAGGGTGGACTAAATCAGCACTCATGCCTACATAAACTTTAGTCATCGATAAATTTCCTTTAATTAATTTTTAAATATAAACAGCACAAACAAACTGTAATAAAACAACATAATAACACAAAGACCGATTTTAAATGCATTTTTCTTGTAATAATACGACAAAAAACATGTGTTATTAGTTAATACATCTATTCACCAGCAGACTATTATTAATTGCCATAGATGATATTGAAAATATTCAACACATAAATTCAGTTCTACCAACAAATGAAACAAACGGTAGTTATTGAGACATATTTCGATGTACTTAATAAACTTTCATTCTTGAAAAACCTAAATCATAAGGGTTTTAATCATTAAAGTTCTCTTTCTGCTAATAGGTTTATATATTGAAACTAATTTTTTTGTAATTTTCTTATTTTACTCGTTCAAATTTGGTTGCTTTTCTAATAACCAATACATAACAAGCAAACAATAAGATAAATCCTGTGAGCATGATCACATCAGGAATATTAAAGTACTCTCCAGCTAAACCAACAGCTGACATTGATACAGCGCTAGTTGTTATAACCACTAACGTTTGTCTACTACTAAATCCGATACGTTGAATTATGTGGTGAAGGTGATCTCTGTCAGGTTTGAACGGTGATTTACCATTTCTATATCTTCGCGCCACTAATGCGAGCATGTCCATTAACGGTATTGCACATATCCACAAAGCCGTTACAGGACGAAATGATGCTTGTTCGTTTTGTGTCCCCATGGTTAATAACCAAATAACACTTAAGCCAATGAACATACTACCTGCATCACCCATGAATATTTTTTTAACTTTCTTACTTAATGTTAAATTGAAAATTAAATAAGGGATTATTGCTGTTGCTAGAATTAGCGGATAACTGACATAGTCAACTTGACCACTCATAAGAAATAAAATAGCTACGGATGCAAAGGTGTTGATGCTTAAACTACCAATTAAACCGTCTATCCCATCAACCATATTAAAGGCATTGATCACAACAATGATACAAAAGTAAGTAAAAATGATTCCAAAAGGGCCTAAATTTACGTTGCCCATGGCAAATAAATTACCAAGGTTTGAGATATAGCCGCCAACGCCGTATATCATCAAGCTGGCGACAATAATTTGTCCGATGATCCTAACGCGTACTTTAAGGTCGAATTTATCATCTAACGCGCCAATAAACACCATCATCGCTGAGGCGATCAGGTACATACGTAATTCTAAGGTATTTGGTAGCCATAATAAGCTTGCCATAAGGACAGCTATAAAGATTGAGATACCGCCAATCAATGGAATATGGCCAGCATGTAATTTTCGTTCATTTGGCTTATCAACCAAACCTACTTCTACCGCAACAGGTTTAAAGAATTTAATTGCTCCAAAAGCAAAAACAAAAGCGGTAAACGCTGAAATTAGCATCTCCATAAAAGCTCCCCTATTAGCATCATGCTAAAATATCTTCCTTAGGTTTAGACGAATTTTTCTTATTAGTAAAGTGCCCAATTAGAACTATTAGTATCGATAATATGCCACCAAGCATTGTACCCAGCAGCACAATTAATGCACGCTTAGGTTGATCTTTTTTATCTGGCACTTGAGCTGGATCAATCGTCTTAAGAACATACTCATCAGAGACTTCCGTAAGCATCATTGTTTTTGTTTGCTCTTCAATGAGTTGATAAAAAACATTCTTCATTTCTGTTAAATTAGTTTGTTCCAATTTTTTAGTTAAAAAATCGATACTTTCTTTTGCTTCTGTTTGATCTTTGCTTTTCATTTCTGAATTGATTTCTTTAACCAAAAGTGTTAACCACTCCTTAGCCATTTCAGGTGAATAATATTTAATAGATATTGTTACCATCCCTGATTCTTTGTCTTGCGAAAGGGACAGATTCTCTCTACTAAAATAGTCAAAAGATTCCCATGGAGAAGGCTCCGGCTTTTTAGGGAAATTGACATCTCTTATCCACTGTTTGACTTGACTGTTATACACATCTTCGTCGTAAATAAGTTTATCGTTGTACATGTCCCATCTTTCAACAGCCATCAATGGAACAAGTAAGTTGTTTTTTTGGATGAAACGTTCGATGAATGCACGTGACTTTATCACTTCAAGAGCAAGGCCTGTTTTATCTACACCACCACCACCGAGGTTTATACCAGCCATACTCGCTAAACTACCGAACTGTCCGGCTAATGCCGACAAGCCACCAGACCCCCCATCACTAGAAGTGGGTGTTAATAATACAGATGCTTTATAAATATCAGGTTTTGAGAGTGCAAAAGTCATTGAAGAAACAGCGAATACAAGAGAGATTGCTATGATGGTTAGTTTTCCAGACCAAATGGCTCGCCATATTTCAGCTAAGTCTATTTCGTCGCTGGAATTATTTTTTAGTGCTAGCTGTTGAGACATTTGCTGTGAGAGCAATATTGCTTCAGGGGAAAAGGCAGCATTTTGGGCTGTACTTTGATTTTCAATTTTATTTGACACTTACAAATATTCCGTTTTCGATATCTATTTCGAGGGTAATCCCTGAGATTAGGAATTATACTGGGATTTGGTACTTTGTGTAAAGGGCTTGTCACAAAAACAATGTAATTAAATTGTTAATTTCGAATAAATTATAGATTTTACTTGTAATTTCAACATGGGATTACACCAAATTGGTTTTTAATGTTGTTTAGATTAGGGTATAGTTTCTGTTTTCACCGCGAATTACGTAGTTTGGTCTGATTTGGTTTTTTGAGTTTGGAGAGAATAGTTCTTTAAATACATGGTGGTATCAAGATCGTTCTTTACCGTTAATTTCTTGGATAACATTGATTAGTAGTTTGGGTTTGCAGAGAAGTACTTATAAAGTTTATTTTGCGCTTTTATACTTTTACTTGAACGACAAGCCGCTGAAACAACGGTTTGTTGTTCATGAACCTTCATATTAGACGAACTTTTTAGCGAGTTTTGATATCTCAGGCCAGTTGTTATTGATGAGGTATTGTTTTTCTTGTGTACTCCAGCGCTTCATTTCTTTTTCGATTGTCATGGCTTCTTGCTCGGTTCTGAACTTTTGCTGGTGAACTAATTTTACAGGTAAATTTATGCTTCTCTCATCAATCAAATTTTTATATTTGTCATACTTTGCAAGTACAATTGCAAGTTCATCACAACAGTCGGTGTGATAACTACCATCCATTGACTGTAATATATACACATAAACTAGCCTATCCATTCTTTCATCCCCATCAGATTAACAATTCCTTTACATTTTAGATGTTCGTTTATTCTTTGCCAGTTTTTAAGGGAAATAATTGTTTCAAAGTTACCGCATCCTACAGACATTGATAGAAACTGAGGCTATAAAGTACTTTGATGTAGGTGTATGAGATTATAAGAAGGGGTATGCTATTGGTTTAATTTTAGAGATTTTAAAGGCGTTGAAGCAGGATGTTAAGGCTTACCTAACATCCTGCACTTGTGGACTGTCTTAGTTGTTTAAAAATTACTATTTAGTTAAGAAGTTTATATACCATGGCATGGCTTTATCGATGCCCTGCTGTATTTTAAACTCTGGCTCGAAGCCTAGAAGCTTTTGTGCCTTTGAAATATCAGCTTGTGAATGCCTAACATCTCCGGCTCTAAAATCATGGTAAATTGAAGACTTTTCGTAGTTTACATTATTAGCCTTTAAAGCAATTTTTAAACTATTGAATAACGTATTCAAGCTTGTTCTGTCACCTAAAGCAACATTATATACTTGGTTCTTTCCTTTATCGTTTGCTGTAGCAGCAAGTATGTTCGCTTGCACTGCATTGTCAACAAAGCAAAAATCACGGCTTGTTTCACCGTCACCATTGATGAATAAGTCTTGATTGTCGATCATTGCAGCAGTCCATTTAGGTATTACTGCAGCATATGCTCCATCAGGGTCTTGACGTTTACCAAACACATTAAAATAACGTAAACCTGTAGCGTTTAAACCATAAGTTTTATTAAAAACATCAGCATAAAGTTCATTAACGTATTTTGTTACAGCATAAGGGGAAAGTGGTTTACCTATATTTTCTTCAACTTTTGGTAAAGCGGGGTGGTCACCGTAAGTAGAGCTTGATGCAGCATATACAAAAGTACTAACTTTTTCTTCTTTGGCTGCTGTTAACATATTAACAAAGCCGGTAATATTTGCAGAGTTCGTTAATATAGGGTCTGCAATTGAGCGTGGAACTGAGCCTAAAGCTGCTTGATGAAGGATATAATCAGCACCTGACACAGCCTTTTGACAGTCTTTAAAATTCCGGATATCACCTTTGATAGAAGTAAACTTCGACCATTGCTGCTTAGAAACCTGAGATCGTACTTCGTCAAGGTTGTGTTGATGGCCTGTAGCAAAGTTGTCTAGCCCTACAACTTCTTGGTCGAGTGTTAATAATGTTTCAAGAATGTTAGACCCAATAAAACCAGCAACGCCGGTAACAAGCCATTTTTTGGGTGCTGTTTTAAGATGAGATTTTATTTGGTTATAACGAGACATCTATTTCCCTTAATTCAACTATTTATTTTTTACTATTTTAAAAGCGAATTAAACACCAAAAACATCTAATCAGAGTTATTTGTCTAATTCGCAGCAATGCCCTTTACACCTACAAACGCATATCTACACTATCTCTAGGCAACAAGTACTTTAGGTCATAAAGAACATGATTCTTCTTACCTAATTTGCGGATATTCTCAGCACCTAGCTTTTTAAATTCGTAATGTGAAACAGCTAAAACTATCGCATCGTAGTTACCGTTTTCTGGACTTTGATTTAAAGACAAGCCATATTCGTGTTCTGCGTCTTCACTAGAGCACCAAGGGTCGGTGATATCAACATTAATATTGTATTCTTTAAGTTCACTAACAATATCTACTACCTTGGTGTTTCGTAAATCAGGACAATTTTCTTTAAAAGTTAACCCCATTACTAATACGTTAGCGCCTTCCACTTGAATACGGCTTTTCAGCATATTTTTAACAAGCTGGGAAACGACATATGCCCCCATACCATCATTTAAGCGACGACCAGCAAGAATCATCTCAGGATGGTAACCAACAGACTGAGCCTTGTGCGTAAGGTAGTATGGATCGACACCAATACAATGCCCGCCAACTAATCCTGGGCGAAATGGTAAGAAGTTCCACTTAGTACCAGCAGCTTCTAACACTTCTAAGGTGTCAATATCGAGCTTATTGAAAATAATAGAAAGCTCGTTGATTAAAGCAATATTAACGTCACGTTGTGTATTTTCAATGACCTTTGCCGCTTCTGCTACTTTAATTGAGCTAGCTTTATGCGTACCAGCAATAATAATTGAACGATAAAGTTGATCAACCAATTCAGCAATTTCAGGCGTAGAGCCAGAGGTTACTTTTAAAATATTAATGACTCGGTGTTCTTTATCGCCTGGATTAATTCGCTCTGGTGAATATCCTGCAAAAAAATCTTCATTAAAAGTTAAACCTGAAAACTGCTCTACAACCGGAATACATGATTCTTCAGTAGCACCTGGGTAAACCGTTGACTCATAAATTACTATATTACCTTCACTGATAACTTTACCGAGCATTTCACTGGCTTTAATTAACGGTGCTAAATCTGGCTGTTTATGTTCATCAATAGGAGTTGGAACAGTAACAATATAGACATTACAAGATTTTAAGTCATCAACTGTACATGAGTATGAAAGCGCCTTTGTAGCAGACAGTTCTTCATCACTAACTTCTAATGTACTATCACTACCATTTTGTAGCTCAAAAATTCTCGGTTTGTTTATGTCAAAACCCAACGTAGAGTATTTTTTACCAAACTCAACAGCAAGGGGTAAACCAACGTACCCTAATCCAATAACAGCTAATTTAACGTCGTTTAAATTTTTAATCATTTTATTTATTCCATTTCTAAATTCTAGTTTCTAGTTTCTAGTTTCTAGTTTCTAGTTTCTAGTTTCTAGTTTCTAGTTTCTAGTTTCTAGTTTCTAGTTTCTAGTTTCTAGTTTCATTAAAGCCCACTAATAGCAGCTATTGCCACGGCTGTGTTATACATAATCGTTGTAGCTGATGTCCATAATGTTAAATTATTCATATACTCTGCATCAAGAGGCACAACAATTGAATCGCCTGGTTTTAAATTTGAACTGTTATTTGATGAGAACCAATTACTCTCTTCTAGCATTCTAATACTACCATTAGAAGAAATAATATAAATACGCTCTTCATCAGCACGTTTTTTAACACCACCACTTTGCTTAATATAGTCTTCAACACTTTGAGACGAGTCAAACATATGTGAGCTATTTACTTGTACTTGCCCCATAACATTTACTGAATTTTTAAGGGTTGGTATATAAAGAACATCACCGCCTTCAATTGAAACATCATAATCATTTTTAGCAATAATCTGTGGTAAATTTATAACCAAACGGCCTACGGGATCAACTTTTGTTAAATCAGCAAGGAGTGATTGCACTTCAGCATAAGAAGTAACAGCACTATTACTCGATAGAGATTTCGTTGCCATTTCAATTCGTAAGTCAGAACTCACTTTGATCAGATTTTTAAGTTCAAGTTTTTTGAGCTTTTCTCGGGAAAAAACGGAGCCATTCTGGTCAGCAAAAGTGGTTAACCCCCCCGCTTTCTCAATAATATTCGATAATTTGTCACCACGGCGTACCGTATATTTACCTGGAAACATGACTTCGCCACGTAATTCAATTACATGGTTTTCACTCCATGAAGGAATACGATGAACATTTAAACGATCTTTACTTTGTACCAACAGATTATCTTCGCTGATACCTATTAGCGCATTACCAAGTTTTATATTTTTTGATACTTTGGTTGAGCTAATCCCTCTTAGTTCAGTACGAGTTAATTCAGCTCTAGCCAAATACGCAGACTCTTTTACACCACCCGCAGCAGCGATAAGCTCTTTAACCCTAGAATCTTTACCCATTGGGTAAATTCCAGGGAATTTAACCTCACCATCTACCTCAATCAGTTGAATAGGTTCTCCAGCTCCAGCTTGACGGCGTAGTTTATTGATAATAGGGACTAGTAATCTTTTTCTCGAGAATAAAGCAACATCACGAATATTTAATTGCTCTCTTACGTCTCCCCCACTTATCTGAGACAATGATTGTTTAATCAAGGCATCAGAGTCATCTTTCACTGAAATGGTCTGATCAAATTTCAACCAAAACTCACGAGTTTTGTTACTTTCAATCGCTAACCTTCTTTCTTTTGCCAGTAATTCTTTTTTCGTATATGCCAACTCATCTAACAAGAGGCGTTCATCGGATGATTTTGTCGCACTAGAAAAGACAATAACCTTGTCATTTTTTTCTAAAATATGGTTATATTTTGAGTTTGCGGTCGAGAATATGTTAGCTAAATTAACTTGTAATACTTCAATATTTTTTGCAGCATCTTTTTCTCTAACAATAATGGCGTAGTTTAAATCAGCATAGGCAAGTAAATGAGAATCAGCACGAGGCAACAAGTCTAACAACGCCATTTTCGGTCGCCATTGATATTTACCTGGTCGAGTTACAGCACCAATTAACGTTATTGACTCTTCATACAAGTCAGAGCTTTTTAAAATTCTAATATAATCGCCCGCCTGTACTTTTTTGCTGCGTTGCTTTTTATCTGATAAATCAATATTTAAAATACTGCGTAAGTTACTTTGGTTGTAACGTTCAACAATGGTCGACTTAGGATAAGCTGATGGCAATAACCCGCCAGCCATAGCAATAATAGAAGCAAAATCATCATCTTCATTTAATTCATAAATAGCCGGTCGTCTTACTTCACCGATAATTGACACTGATTTACTTTGTGGCGGGATAAAAACAACATCACCAGATTGTAATAAAATATCACTTGATGAATTACCTTTAATGATTAAATCATATAAATCTACATGTTGAATAATCTTGTCATGACGCTTTACTTGAATGTTTCTCAATGAGCCAATATTACTTACACCGCCCGCAGCAAATATAGCGTGAGTCACTGAAGACAATGAGCTCAGGGTATACGGACCTGGTTTATAGGCATCACCAAAAACAAAAATACGCATTGAGCGTAATTCGCTTAGGCTAACTACAACATCAACACCAATAATTTTTTGTTTTACTTTACTTACCACGAATTTTTTTAATTCAGAAAAAGTAAGACCGGCAACTTTAATAGGCCCTAACGTTGGAAAAACCAACTCTCCTTCACGACTTACCGTTAAGTTTATTTCGCGGTTTTCTTTACCAAATATTTGAACAGAGACCGAATCGCCAGTACCTAGAATATAACCTTCAGGAATAGCAATATCCATCGCAGGTGAAAAGGTAGAAGGCGCATTTGCAAAAGTCTCTAGGCCAA
>Ga0209292_1002603_pt1 | contig 20593 bp, 19 predicted proteins | sample GOMGulsemesocosm_2_FD_184634 | JGI IMG/M metagenome (GOLD analysis project Ga0209292, IMG submission 184634) | Methane-oxidizing microbial communities from mesocosms in the Gulf of Mexico - GOM9C Gulf of Mexico (SPAdes) (version 2) | ecosystem: Environmental > Aquatic > Marine > Cold seeps... | reverse complement strand
AACTCAACTCTATACCCTCTATTTACTTGTGTTTCACCATTATCATCAACCCAAGGAACTCTAAAAATTATTGTTCTTTCTGGCTCAGCCATTCTCTCTAACAATTTTTTTCCTTGATATTTAGGATTGTTTTCAATAAATGGAATTACAGTTTCTGCTACTTCGTGAACAGCTTGTAAAAATTCTGGTTCATTTGAATTACGTTGTTTAACGTAATCCATAAATGCATTTATTTTAGATTCCATAATTTAAATCTATTTATAGTGTGTTTATTAATTTCAATTTAATGCCGCAAATATAACTAATTTTCAATTCTTTAAATTTAAAAACAGTGTTTATTTTATCGCTTTTAATTTTTTTCTCAATCGATTTCGTAAAGTCGATTTTTATAGTCGTGAACTCTTTATAAAACCTACAGTTTAATTGATATAAAAATCATAAATTTGCAACCTATTTATTAGAACAACTCAAATGTTAGATAAAGTACAAGAACTGATTGGCGATGTAAAAGCTTTTAAAGCAACTTCTAAGGAAGAAGTAGAAGCTTTCAGAATAAAATATTTAGGAAGTAAAGGGCTATTGAAAGAGCTGTTTGCTGAGTTTAAAAATGTAGATGCAGCAATGCGTAAAGATTTTGGACAAGCATTAAACAACTTAAAAAAATCGGCTGAAGGAAAAGTTACTGAACTAAACGAAACGTTAGAAAATTCTGTTGAGCATAAAAGTTTTTATGGTGATTTAACACGTCCTTCTGAACCAATCGAATTAGGTTCACGTCACCCAATATCTTTAGTAAAGAATCAAATTATTGAAGTTTTCAATCGCATTGGTTTTACGGTTTCTGAAGGCCCAGAAATTGAAGATGATTGGCATAACTTTACAGCATTAAACTTACCCGAATACCATCCAGCAAGAGATATGCAGGATACTTTTTTTATCGATAAAAACCCTGATACTTTACTAAGAACACATACTTCTTCTGTGCAAGTTCGTTATATGGAAGAAAATCAACCTCCTATTAGAACTATTTCTCCGGGCCGTGTATTCCGTAACGAAGATATTTCTTCAAGAGCACATTGTATATTCCATCAAGTAGAAGGTTTGTACATTGATACTGATGTTTCTTTTGCTGATTTAAAGCAAACCTTATTGTATTTTACCAAAGAGATGTTTGGAAAATCTAAAATTCGTTTACGTCCTTCTTATTTCCCGTTTACGGAGCCAAGTGCAGAAGTAGATATTTACTGGGGACTAGAAACTGAGACTGATTATAGAATTACCAAAGGAACAGGTTGGTTAGAGATTATGGGATGTGGAATGGTAGATCCTAATGTATTGAAAAACGCTAATATTGACCCTACAAAATATTCTGGATATGCATTCGGAATGGGAATTGAGCGTATTGCTATGTTGTTATATCAAATTCCAGATATTAGAATGTTTTATGAAAACGACAAACGTTTCTTAGAGCAGTTTAAGTCGGTACTTTAAGTCTATCGTAACCATCACTGCGAAGAAGTACGATGAAGCAGTCTCATTTATATTTTAAAAGATTGCCACAGAAAATAATCATTTGTTTCTCAATGACAAATCATTTTACATGAAAAAAGACATTCAAATATCAGAAGTTATCGATGTAGAAATCGCTGTTGTTTATGAATACAATGCCATTTATAAAACAGATGATTGGAATATTTATATTATCAATAAAAAAGACATTGTTTTAGAACAGGTTTTGATTGTTTCTCAAGGGTTCAACGAAACTAAAACCACCTCTTTACTACGTAAAAAATTGGATAATTTACCTGCAAACTCATTTGCTAAAGTGGAGTTTATTCAGCCCGAATTATTCAAGCTACACAACCGTTTTCATGTGACTTTCTTTGAAGGAAACACCTTACAGGAAAAAACATTTGTCTTTGAAAAAGACACCGTTAACGAAGGAAAATTGCGCATGATTCCTGAATTAAAAAAACGTGGAATTTTAGCAAACTAAGCATTACAAAAAAAAGGAAAAGAATCTGTTTAGTACTAAACAGATTCTTTTCCTTTTAACCTCAACCTAACTACTACTATCTTTTAGGAAGTGTTACTCTAGTTGGCGTGTCTTCACCACTAATGATTGTTTTACTACTCAAGGCAATCGATTTAATAATCTCAGCCATATTATTCATATCAAGTGTCTCTATTTCATCGCTTTGCTTGTGATAATTGGGTTCATTATTAGGTACTTCATCCATTTTGGCCGTTGCAATCGTATGTGCCGGAACACCTAATGCTGCTAAAGTTGCGTTGTCGCTACGATAAAATAAATTTTGTTTAGGGTATGGGTCTGGCTCAAAATGAAACTTAGAACCAGTTAAGTTTTTTTGTAATATTTTTCCCATATCACTTCTTTCAAATCCTGTTATATACGCACTGTTTGTTCCCCACTTGCTTTCTGTTCCGATCATTTCTATATTAAACATCGCCATTACTTTGTCGGGATTTAATTGCTTACTGAAGTATTTACTTCCAAAACCACCAATTTCTTCTGCAGTAAAAGCAACAAAAACTAAAGTGCGCTCATTGTTTTTTATTTTATTAAAATATTTTGCCAACATCATAACCGCCGTTGTTCCAGAAGCATCATCATTAGCTCCATTGTATATACTATCTTTATTTTTATCCGGTTTTCCAATCCCTAAATGATCATAATGTCCGCCAAACACAACAAATTCATCTTTTTTACTTTTCCCCGGAATTACTCCTACAACATTCTTTAAATTTTGTTCTGTAAGTGTGTTTTTAATATGCAAATTTATAGCAGTGGCTTTTAAATTTTTAGTTAAAATAAACACTTGTGAAACTTTAGTTGGGAACTTTGCTCTACCAGTTAATCTAGGCATTCTAGCAAAGTTTTTTGCGTGTGCTTCATCTATCAAGACTATTACATTTTCTTTTTTTCTGGTTAGTGGAAAAACTTTTTGGAAAAATTTGTCTTCTTTTTTAATCACTACAACGGTGTACTCTTTTAACGATTCTATCTTAATTTCTGCTGCAGTTGTATTGGCAACAACATTGCTTGTATTTAATGACTCTTTACCAAGCGTACCGATAACATTAGTAGGAGTAGCCTTAATCATTGTGATATGTTGAAAATAAGAATCATTATCTCCAAAAAATTCAAGTTGGCTGCTTTTAAAATCAGAAGCGATAAAATCTGCTGCTTTATCTATACCCGGAGTAAAAGTTCTTCTCCCTTCCATTTCATCAGAAGCAAGTATTCTTTCAATACGCTCTACTTCTTTTGCATTGATAATCTTATCTATATTTTCAGTACAAGAATAATAAAATGTACAGATTGTAATTATTATTAAAAATGATTTTTTCATCGAATTCCTTTTTTTTTGTGCCTTTAGGCCTGCTTGTTAATTTAATGTTTCTCTATATTTTAAGATAGCGGGTTTTTACCGCTTCGTAAATGTATTAAAATTTACCATCATCAGATTTGGAGTTTTATTACCCTAAAAACCCTATCGCTAAATACATCAGTATTGTAATTACACCACCTATTAAAGCATAGGGCATTTGCGTTTTTACATGGTCTATATGATCACTTGCTGATGCCATTGACGAAATAATAGAGGTATCAGAAATTGGAGAACAGTGGTCTCCAAAAATTCCTCCTCCAAGCGTGGCTGCAACCACAATTGTAATGTCTGCTCCGTGAATGTTTGCCATCGGAATTGAGATGGCCATCATAATCGCAAAGGTTCCCCAAGAAGTTCCTGTTGAAAAAGCAATAAATGAACTTATTAAAAACACCACTGCCGGTAATAGTTCTGGCGACAACCATTCTTTCGTTGCATTAGCCACATAAATCCCTGTTTCTAGCTCTTTACAGGCGTTTCCAATAGCAAAGGCTAATAACATTAATAAAGCCAATGGCATTAACTCACTGATCCCTTTTAAGGTTAAATCTACCGCTTCTTTAGGCTTCATTATTCCCTGAATAAAATACATGACCATGGCCACTAATAAAGAGGTAATAACTGCATATAAAACTGAAGATGATCCTGATCCTTGTCCAATTGCTTGTGAGGCGTGGTTAAAAACCGAGGTTGATGACTCCACATTATCCCAACCTGTAAATATTAAATTGATTGGCATCATACAAACCATTACCAATAAGGGTACAATCATATTGTATGCTTTTGCTTCTATTCCTTCTTTAGGAGGAAATGAAGTTACCGCATCAGAAACCATTGGTTTTGAACCTTTGTTCATTAATAAACCTGTTTCTTTTGTTCTCTGTTCTGCTTTTTTCATCGCGCCCCAATCTTTCTTGGTAAGAATTACGATAAACACAATTGTAATAGCTAGTATTGGGTAAAAATTATATTTGATGGAAGCGATCATTACAGAAAAGGGCTGATCTATTCCTTGGGTTAATAATAAGCCCATTATAAACGCTCCCCAGGCATTAAACGGAATCAAAATGGAGGCAGGAGCAGAACTTGAATCTGCGATATAGGCTAGTTTTTCTCTTGGTATTTTTAATTTATCAAAAACAGGTCTATATAAAGTACCCACTGTTAAAGAGCTAATACTTGTTTCTACAAATAATAATAACCCTGTAATCAATGCTAATATCTGAACCATAACTCTACTATAGCCCGCTTGTTTTTTTTCAACTTTTACAATTAATTTATTTAGAATATTGATAAACCCCTCAACACCTCTAGAAAACTGAATAAAAATTAGCAAAGCGCCAACCAAGGCACTAAACATAATGGTTCTTGTGCTTCCTTTGTCTTGAAAGACATCTACCATTCCTTCAATCATAGCCAAAGTTCCATCTAATGGGTTCCATCCTTTAATAATCAACCAAGAGAACCAAATACCAAATAGTAACGCAATGTATACTTGCTTTGTTCTTAACGCTAAAATAATAGCAACGATTGGCGGAACAACCGACAGGAAACCATACTCCATAAAAGATTTTTTTTTAATTTTTCTAAAGGTAACAATTAAAACAAAAAACCATAATTTTTGAACTGGTTTTTCAGTAACTTTCAGTTTTTAAACTCGCGTACAACCATGGGAAAGATTGCCTCTAAAATTACCAAAAGAACACAACAATTTATTGAAAAACAAAAGCTATTTTTTGTAGCAACCACACCAATAAATGGAAGAATAAACCTTTCGCCAAAAGGTATGGACTCTTTTAGAGTGCTAAATGAAAACCGTGTGTTGTGGCTAAATGTTACTGGAAGCGGAAACGAAACTGCGGCACATTTATTAGAAAACAATAGAATTACCATTATGTTTTGTGCGTTTGAAGGCGCTCCTAATATCTTACGATTATATGGAAAAGGGAAAGAAGTTAAACCAAATGATTCTGAGTGGAATGAGTTGATTTCTTTGTTTCCAGAAACGCCTGGAACACGTCAAATTTTTGACATCGAAATTGAAAGTACACAAAACTCTTGCGGAATGTCAATTCCTTTTTATGAATATAAAGAAGAGCGCAATCAATTAAATGATTGGGCAGAAGAAATTGGTAAAGATGGAGTTTCACAATATTGGGAAGAAAAAAACCAAACAAGTATTGATGGCTTGCCAACTAATATTTTAAAGTAAATGATTATTGCTCTTCAGAATTTTCATGTGCTTCTAAGTCTTTCGTTAGATCCAATGCCCTAAACGAAGGTGAAATAATTCCGGTGGTTATAACCGTTATTAACGTCATTGTACCTCCAAATACAACGGCTGTTACAGTTCCCATTAATTTTGCAGTAACACCACTTTCAAAAGCTCCTAACTCGTTAGAAGAGCCAGTAAACATAGAGTTCACCGAAGCAACTCTGCCACGCATATGATCTGGTGTTTTTAGTTGAAAAATAGTTTGTCTGATCACCATAGAGATACCGTCTGTAACACCACTAAAGAACAGTGCTGCTATTGATATCCAAAATATTGATGACAATCCAAATACAATAATACACATCCCAAAACCAAAGATGGCCAGGAGTAATTTCATTCCTGCATTTTTGCTAATCGGAATATAGGCAGTTATCAACATGGTTAAAAAAGCACCAATTGCTGGTGCTGCTCTTAAAGCACCAAAGCCTTCTGGCCCTACTTTTAAAATATCTTGAGCATAAATAGGTAATAAAGCCACTGCTCCACCAAATAAAACGGAAACCATATCTAACGTAATGGCTCCAAATATTGCTTTTGTTTTATATACAAATTTGACCCCTTCTTTTAAACTTTGCAGTACTGGTTCCCCTATTTTTGGATTTAGAATTGGTTTTCTTTTAATAAAAAATATTAAGGATAAAGAAAATAAGACCAACATAAACACTACGCATAAAGACCAATGGACACCCATCCAATGTATAGAGAACCCAGCAAAAGCAGGCCCTAAAACAGAAGCCAGTTGCCAAGTAGAACTGCTCCAAGTTGCTGCATTAGGGTATAACTTTTTAGGTACAATTAAAGCAATTAATGAAAATATCGTTGGGCCAAAAAATGAGCGTAAGAACCCACCTACAAACACCAGTGCATAAATAGAATATAAAATTGTGTTTGTTGACCAACTCTCTGTAAATTCAGGCCAGGTTAGAAAAAACAATCCTAAACTAATTAAAGAAAATGCGGCTGTACATATGGCTAGTAAATTTCTTTTTTCTTTTTGATCTACGATATGCCCTGCAAATAACGCCATTGAAAAAGCGGGTATTACTTCCATTAAACCAATAATACCTAATGATAATGGGTTTTTTGTAATGCTATATACTTGCCACTCAATAATTATAAATTGCATTGACCACCCAAAAACCAAGGCAAAACGCACTAACAAAAAAATATTAAACTCCTTTATTCTTAGAGACGCATAAGGATCGATTTTCCTCATTTACTAGTAGTTAATTTAATTTTAAGTCCATTAAAATTGCAAACGTTTCATTGACATCTTTTTCTTTTACAACGATGGTCATTTCGTGCGTAGTAGAAATTACTTCTTGTAAAGGAATGTTTGCCCAAGCCAATTGTTTTAAAATAAAGTAATACACACCCGATTGTTCTAAGTTTTCTTTTGGTAGTTTGATTGTAATTGACGCTAAGTCTAATACACTATGAATTAAATTTTCTTTCTTAAAAATGTCCTCAACATATAATTGTAAATTTTTACTTGTTACAATATTCGTTTCAAAAATTCCTTGAGAAACCGTTAAGAAATAATCATTACTATCAGCTGATTTGCTTAGTATTTTAGAAATCTCTTTTAATAATGATGGTGTGTTTTTAAACGTAAAATCACATAAATCTGATCGCACTATAAAATCACCTAAGTTTATTGCTAGTTTCTTTATATTCTTTCGAATTCGCAATTCACTTGCTGGAGACAACCGATTGATAGCCATCATAACCGCACCAATTTTAATCTCCTTCTTTAACAACTTCGATACTTCTGGTAAAATAACCCTGGCTAAAGACGAAACATTGATTAATTTTTCGTGCAATGCCTCTTCAATAAAAGGGGTTTTTCTAATCGTGCTTTCTACGGCTTCCTGAATTGTTTTCATGGTTGTTTAAATTTAAACACAGTGTTATAATATGTAAAAATATTAAATAAAATTGTACTACAAGCAGTTTCGTTGTTTTTTTGCATAAAATTTAAAGGAATGTTTGTTTTAAAATTTGGAGGAACCTCTGTCGGAACTGCTAGCAGTATTAAAAAAGTTGTGAATATTATAACTAGAACTGACGCACCAAAAATTGTGGTTTTATCAGCAGTTTCAGGTACAACTAACGCACTTGTAGAGGTAATTAAGCACATAAACAGTGCTCAAAAAGATGCTGCTTTGTTGTGTGTACATCAACTTTATAATTCGTATTTGAATTTAATCAATGAATTATACAATACTCCTAAATACAAGGAAAGAGCACGAGGATTTATTGCTACAAAATTTAATGGCATAAAACCATTAATTGAAAATGGAGAAGAAAATAATATTGACAATATAATAATCGCTCAAGGAGAAATTTTATCTACCAATTTAGTGCAGTTATATTTAGAAGAGTCACAAATACAATCTTCCTTAATTTCTGCATTAAACTTTATGGAAATTGACAAAAACAACGAACCAAAAATTGATGTTATTGGGGATAAATTAACTCGTTTATTGAAGAAAAATCAGAACCTTTGGATCACTCAGGGGTTTATCTGCAAAAATGAATCAGGCGAAATTTCAAATTTACAACGTGGTGGAAGTGATTATACCGCTTCGTTAATTGGAGCAGCCTTAGACGCAAAAGAAATTCAAATATGGACTGATATTGATGGGATGCACAACAACGATCCTCGTTTTGTTGAAAACACCTTCTCTCTTGAAGAAATTTCTTTTGATGAGGCTGCTGAGTTGGCTTATTTTGGTGCAAAAATATTACATCCTCAAAGCTTAATACCAGCTAAAGAAAATAACATTCCGGTATTATTAAAAAACACGTTTAGTCCATCATCAAAAGGAACGGTCATAAAAAACAAAACCGTAAATAACGGTGTAACTGCAATTGCTGCTAAAGATGGAATTACCGCTATTAAAATAAAGTCATACAGAATGTTATTGGCATATGGTTTCTTAAAAAAAGTATTTGAGGTTTTTGAGAAATTCAAAACACCAATTGATATGATAACAACATCTGAGGTTGCAATTTCTCTAACTATCGATGATATTTCTTATCTTTCAGAAATAATTCTAGAATTAGAACATTTTGGAAAGGTAGAAATAGACTCTGATTTAAGTATTATTTGTGTAGCTGGTGACTTTTCTCAGAAAAAAGAAGGTATTAGTGCACACGTTTTTAATGCATTAAAAGGAATCCCTATTCGTATGATTTCTTACGGAGGAAGTAATTATAATATCTCATTGTTGGTGAAAACCGATGCTAAAATAGCAGCGTTAAATGCGCTAAATAGTGGGTTATTTAACAAACAATATTTGTTGTCTGAGGCAATTGATTAGTTCGATATATGGACTAACCTAAAAAAGAAAAGGTATACGTTATTAAATGTAAAACAAACAACTAATTCAGCTTGTGTGTTAGTTTTTCAAACTGATCTTTTGCTTCTTTTCCGTTATATAAAACTTCATAAACAGTATCAATAATTGGCGTTTTAGCGCCATTCCCTTCTTTGATTTTAAACGCACTTTTTGTTGCATAGTATCCCTCTGCAACCATGCTCATTTCCATTTGAGCAGATTTAACAGTATAGCCCTTTCCAATCATATTACCAAACATCCTATTTCGACTAAACGTAGAGTATCCTGTTACTAGTAAATCACCCAAATAAGCCGAATTATTGATGTTTCGTTTCATATGGTGTACTTTTTTTATAAATCGCTTCATCTCTCTAATAGCATTACTCATTAGAACAGATTGAAAATTATCTCCATACCCTAAACCATGTGCTATACCCGCAGAAATGGCGTAAATGTTTTTTAACATTGCTGCATATTCAGTACCAATAATATCGTCAGAAATTTTTGTTTTGATATATCTTCCAGCAATGTATTGACTTAACATTTTTGCTTTCTCTTGATCTTGACAAGCTAGTGTTAAATACGATAATCTCTCCATGGCAACCTCTTCTGCATGACATGGTCCAGTGATAACACCAATGTTTTCTAACGGGATGTTGTATTTTTCATTGAAATGCTCTCCAACAATTAAACCTGTTTCTGGAACAATACCTTTTATAGCAGAAAAAACAATTTTATTTTCTAAAGATGTCGTTAATTTTTCTAATTCAGATTTTAAAAAAGCAGATGGAATTACAAAAATTAAGACATCATAATTAGCAACTATATGGTTAATATCGCTTGATAAGTCTAATTGTTCTGGGTGTAACTCAGCAGAACTTAAATAATTTGGGTTGTGCTTATTTCTTTTAATATGCTCAATTGCATATGCGCTTCTCATATACCAACCAATAGAATCTAAATTTTCTGACAACATTTTTACAATTGCTGTTGCCCAACTACCTCCACCAAAAACTGCTATTTTAGGATTTTTACTCATAGATACATCATTTATAGGGTCAAAAGTAAGAAAACTAAGTTCTACCGCACAAAACTTGTGGTAATTATTATATTTGCGCAAGACTTTTTTATATTGAGTAATTTAAAACGATTTTTTAAAGATGCCATTATTTATGGAATTGCCGCTGTTTTACCGCGTGCAATAAATATTTTTTTGGTAAAACTTCACACCTCTACATTAGATGCAGAAAAATATGCAGAAAACACAGATTATTATGTGTATGCCGCTTACTTTAACGCCTTACTTACTTATGGGATGGAAACTGCTTTTTTTCGTTTTTTTTCTAAAGAAAAGGAAAAAGGAAAAGTAATTTCAACTGCTTTTTTAAGCCTTTTATTGACTTCTATTGTATTTCTAATATGTACCCTTATTTATAGTACTGAATTAGCCTATTTTTTTGGGTTTAATACCCCTTTCTTTTTTAAACTTTTAGTGTGGACAATTATATTAGATACCATGGTAGTTATACCATATGCGTATTTACGAGTAATCAACAAACCTTTCAAATTTACTTTATATAAGGTTCTAAATATTTTAATTTATGGGGTGCTAAATGTATTCTTTTTATGGTTTGTCCCTTATGCAATAGCACATCAAATTAGTTTACCTCGTTTTATTTTAGAGTACTACAACTCCAATCCAAAAGTGATGCACATTTTTGTATCTGGAATAGTAGCCAGTGCATCAACATTTTGTATGTTGTTTCCAATCATATTTAAATTTAAAATTTCTTTTGATCTTCAGCTTCTCAAGAAGATGTTAAGATATGGTTTGCCAATAATGGTCGGTAGTTTAGCTTTTGTTACCAATGAAAATTTAGACAAGTTACTGCTTGGGAATTTAGTTGGTAAAGAACAAATGGGAATCTATGCTGCTTGTTATAAATTAGGGGTGTTTATGATGCTTTATATTATGGCCTTTAGACTGGGTGCAGAACCTTTTTTCTTTAGCCATGCTGATAAAAAAAACGCCAAAGAAACCTATGCTAAAATTTTAACTTGGTTTACCATTTTAGGTGCTTTTTTTATGCTGTTTGTAATTGTGTTTATTGACCTTTTTGCAACTCTTTTATTAGGGAAACCAGAATATTTTGAAGCATTACAAATTGTTCCAATTATTTTACTAGCAAACTTATTTTTAGGTATTTATAACAATTTATCTATTTGGTATAAGCTTACAGATAAAACTAGGTTTGGAATGTACTTCTCAATTATTGGCGCCATTTTAACCATTGCTTTTAATTTAATAATGATTCCTAAAATTGGGTTTATTGCATCTGCTTGGGCAACATTAATAACCTATACTTTTATGATGTTGGTTTCTTATTATATTGGAAAAAAACACTATCCTGTTCCGTATCAAATCAGCAAATTGATTCGCTATATTATTTTAACAATCGTGTTATCTGGATGCTCTTTTCTATATTTTAGAGGAGAATATTGGTTCTCTATTGTATCCATTTTTAGTTACTTAGGAAGTATCTTTTTCTTCGAAAAAACATTAATTAAACAACTTTTAAAACGCTAAGGTTATGAACGTACAAATTATAAATAAATCTAAACACGCAACTCCAGATTACGAAACAGCAGGATCTGCAGGAATGGATTTAAGAGCAAACATAGATGAGTCTGTAATTCTTAAACCTTTAGAAAGAACCATTGTTAAAACAGGGTTATTTATTGCATTACCAATTGGTTTTGAAGCTCAAGTAAGACCTAGAAGTGGTTTGGCTGCTAAAAAAGGAATAACAGTGTTAAATTCTCCAGGAACTGTAGATGCTGATTATCGTGGAGAAATTGGTGTGATTTTGGTGAATCTTTCTAACGAAGATTTTGTGGTTAACGATGGGGAGAGAATTGCACAATTAATCATTGCAAAACACGAACGTGTAAACTGGAAAGAAGTTAACGTATTAAATGAAACAGAACGCGGTGCTGGTGGTTTTGGAAGTACAGGGGTTTAAAGCGCTTTATAGATTTGGCTTATTTTTCTTATATCATCATATAATAAATCAAAATCTAAAAAATAGTGAGAATGGTATAGATAGCCTTGTTTTTTATAAAACTGAAACGCTTGCGGTTGTTCATCCATAGCGTCTAACCAAATTAGTTTATATCCTTTTTGCTGTGCCGTATTTTCTAACCAAGTAAGTAAGGTTTTTCCAATGCTGTTTCCTTGCGTTTTTGGATGTAAATATATTCTATGAAGTTTTACTGACTTTTTATCTTCGAATCCAAGTAATTTTTGGTCCCATAAAACTCTAAAGTTTCCAACAATTTCATCATTAAATACAATAAAATAATAATCTGCATACGCTTCCAATAACTCTTTTTCAATGTTCTTTGTTGAATACTGAGAATTGACATACCAATCTCCTTTATCTTTCCAAAAGTGTTGATACGCTGAAGGGTATATTTCTTTCATTAACGTATATAACTCTTTTGAATCTGATTTAGTGATTGCTTTTAAGGTTATTTTTTGAGTAATCTGTATCATATAAAAATAAAAAAAACCGCTGTTGATTGATTACTTCTACAGCGGTTTTGGTAATTAGAACTTTTAATTATTCTTGATTTTCAATAGCATCTTTTATTTTTCCTTCAAGCTCTTCTGCCAATTCAGGGTTGTCTTTAATCAATCCTTTAACAGCGTCCCTTCCTTGACCTAATTTTGTTTCTCCGTAGCTAAACCACGATCCACTTTTCTTTATAATTCCTAATTCAACACCAATATCTAGAACTTCTCCAACTTTAGAAATTCCTTTACCATACATAATATCAAATTCTGCAATTTGAAATGGTGGTGCTACTTTATTTTTAACAACTTTTACCTTTGTACTGTTTCCAATAACACGGTCTCCGTCTTTAATTTGTGTTCTTCTTCTAATATCTAATCTTACAGATGCATAGAATTTTAATGCATTTCCTCCAGTAGTTGTTTCTGGGTTACCGAACATTACACCAATTTTTTCACGTAACTGGTTGATAAAAATAACAGTACATTTTGTTTTACTAATTGTTCCTGTTAATTTACGTAAGGCTTGAGACATTAAACGAGCGTGTAATCCCATTTTAGAATCCCCCATTTCTCCTTCAATTTCTGATTTAGGAGTTAATGCTGCAACAGAATCAATTACTAAAATATCAATTGCACCTGAGCTAATTAAATTATCTGCAATTTCTAAGGCTTGTTCTCCGTAATCTGGTTGAGAAATGATTAAATTATCAATATCAACACCTAGGTTTTCTGCATAAAACCGATCAAATGCATGTTCTGCATCTATAAATGCTGCAATTCCACCCGCTTTTTGAGCTTCTGCAATGGCATGAATTGTTAAGGTAGTTTTACCAGATGATTCTGGCCCGTAAATTTCTATAACTCTTCCTCTAGGATACCCACCTACACCTAAAGCTAAATCTAATCCTAATGAACCTGTAGAAATAGCCTCTACATCTTCAACTGCAACATCACTCATTTTCATTACCGCTCCTTTTCCATAGGTTTTATCCATTTTATCTAAGGTAAGCTGTAATGCTTTTAATTTTGCTTGTTTTTCTTTATCTACTGCCATATACTTTCTGCTAAAAAATTTTAAAAATAAGAACGACTAAGTTACAAAAACATCCCAATGTTTTTAATTTTTTTTCTACTTTTAATCTTCTATGATTGAAACAATTTTATTGGTTAGTGATGATGGCTTTTCTAGGGTAAAAATTAACAAAGGTGAGTTGATTAGTTATCAAAAAAAGGGCATAGAATATATGCATCAAAAAGAAAATAAAGGATGGAATAATTCTGATACAGAAATGTTTCCGGTAATTGGACCCACAATAAAAAATAAGCATATTGTATCAACAAAAAAAGGAAAAGCTATTTTAGATCAACATGGGTTATTGAGAGAAATTGAATATGTATTGGTTAAAAACGATCGGAAATCTGCCGTTTTTTTTAAAAAATATCAAAAAAACACGTTTTTACCTAACCGTAAGTTTCCTAATAAGTCATCTAAAGAGCATGTTTTTTGGCCCTATAACTTTTCTTTCGAAAAGAAATTTATCCTTACAAATGATTTCTTAGAAGTTGTTTTTGAAATCACTTCAGAAAAAGGCATGCCTTTTATGCTTGGATACCATCCCGCATTTGAACTTTCTGGATTGGAAAATGAAACGCTTTTAGTTGGGGATAAAAAAATAAAACTAAAAGATGTATTTACTGCTGGTTCAGATGCCTTACCTATATTAAATACCGCTGAAATTATTCTAAAAAACTCAGATAAAAAAGACCTTAAAATTACTACGAAAGGTTTTGAACACTTTATGTTATGGACAGAAATAAATACCATGTTATGTATAGAACCTATCACACATTTTCCAGAGTTAGCAACACAAATATATTCTGAAGAAAATATGAAAATTAGTACTGGAGAAGAGTTCTATTCAGTCTGTATTGAAATACTTTAATTTTTAGCATGCATACTGTTGTCTTTTTTAGTACAACACCTAGTATTATACATTGTATTTTAAAGTAACATTCAAAGTTAAATTCGTTTTTCTTATTTTTGAACTAAAAGCTAAAATGAAAAAACAATTATTACTTTTCACCTTTCTTATATTCTCCTTTAATTCCTTTAGTCAAAACCCTTTTACTTTAAGTAAAAAAACCTCTTTTGGTTTAAATCAACATACAAATAGGGATTACCCTAATTTTTCTATTGTAGATAATGAAAAAAACTCAATTCTTATTGGAACAACTGAAAGAGATTCTACATTTAATGATGTTTTAATAACAAAACTAGATGAAAACTATAATGTAGTTTGGCAAAAAACAAGTTCTATTTCTACAAATTTATCATACGAAATTCCATTAAAGGTTTTTACAAATAACAATGGTGATATTTATGTTTTTGGAGCAAGCAAAACGAATGCCACTAAAATAAATGGTATCCTTTTTTATATAAAATATGATAAAAACGGCAATGAGCTTTTTAAAAAAACCATAGGAAAAAAAGATGGTTCTGAATATCATGATTTTGGTTATTTTGATGTGGAATTAAATAATGATGATACCCTAAGCTTAGTTTATTCACCACATTCATACAGGGATTATGGGTCTAATGAATTTCAGTTTATTAAAATAGATGCTAATGGAAATGTAAATAAATTATTTATTAAAGAAATTATAAATCAAGGTATAAAAGGTAAAATAATAAATGATTCCTTTTATTTTATTTCAAGAAAGCTTAAAAACTATGATAACTTTAGCGAAGGATATTCTCATACTTTTTTAAAGATAGATAAACATGGTAACGAAAATTTATTATCTATTGAAAACACCGATTTTCATAATTATAACTTAAATAATAATTATGAAGATTTTAGAATAAATGTAGACAATAATAAAAATTTATATATAATTACACAAGACCAATTGGATAATGACACCAAAGGAAAAATTAATATTTCATTAATTAGTAATGAAAATATTTTAAAATTTGTTCTCACCACTTCTGCCGATACTAATTATTACTTCATTGATTCTTTTATTAATTCATCAAACAAACTAGTTATAGTTGTAAATGATTTAGATACAGATAAATTGGTGTTTTTATCACTTGATGATACTAATCAATTAATAACTCTAAAAGAAAAAGATACGTTCCTTGGAACTGGGTTTAAATTAAATAAAGATGGCACCTTCTTTATAACAACTAGTAACTCAAATATTAGATTGTTTTCGAATGAATTAATTGAAATAAACTCTTTCAATAACTCTAACACTTATAATCTTGTAGATTTTTCTAAAATAGATGACAATACTATTACTTCTTTAGGCGCAGAATTAAATAAAATGTTTCCAGAATCTGATGTAAATTCTAATTTAAATATTATTTCAGAGAAAATTAATTCAACCAATGTTCTTTTTAAATATTCGTTCTCTGGAGAAGGTACTTCTAATGTTTTTCAACATAAAACATATGTTGATAATGACAATAACTACCTCATATTTGCTACTGAAAAATTAGGTCCATTGTGTTATTTTATAGGTTGTGCACAACCTCCATTAAGTGTAAGAGTAATTAAATACAGCTCTGATTTAAAAAAAATATGGGAGTTTGATTTAACTGGTCAAGTAAGTAATATTGATTCTTATTATGATGGTAATAATTTTAAAATAGACTCAAATAATAATATCTATTTAAATTTACTAAACAAAGAAAGAGATAAAAGTTACTTATATAAAGTATCATCAGAAGGGAACCTTCTTTATAAAAAAGAAAGTATAAAATCAAAAGAAGTAGTAATTAATGAAACTAGTAATAAGCTATATTTATTAACTGATGGTATGACATATACCGACGCAACAACTTGGGAAACATTTAATTGGTCTGAATTAAGGGTTCATAATTTAAGTAATGGAGATTTTATTAAAAAAACGAAATTTGATAATAAATATTTTTTTAATCATGTCCTTTATAATGACTACTTATATCTTTTTTTATATAAAGGTAATTATTATAAAGATCATACTATAAGTCTTTTTAAAGAAGATCTTTTTGTCTTTGAACGTTCAATCTATTTAAAACATGATGCGGGTATTAATTCTTATTCTTCATTTGTTAAAAATGATGGAACACTTATATTTAGTAGTTATTCATCTAGTGATTTTACTCAAAGAAAAATACATAAAATAAATTTAGACAATCAATATTCATCAAAACAAATAAATGAAAAGTTAAATAAATTATTATACATAAATAATAAAATAATATCTAAAGACGGCGAACAATATTTAAATATTTATGATGAACAATTTAATTTAATACAAAAAGGTACGTTTCAATTCCCGAGTTCAGGTAGTTTTAATATCTCTCTTATTAATGACAACATATTTGTTCAATGGTCTAATTTAGGGGGTAATAATTCTGCTTTGTTAAATGAAGATTTAAGCGTTATTACTGAATTTAATTTTAATGTTTTAGATAATAATCATTTTAAAATAGATAAAGAGAATAATATAATTACAACTAGTACATATGGAAATGGTATTTACTTAAAGCCTTGGGTCTCCTGGACACGTGGTTTGTTATCTAAATACACTTTTAATCCTACTTTATCTTTAGAAGAAGTAAATACAACTAAAAACGAATTAATTAATGTGTTTCCTAATCCAACTAATAATACTTTTTCTATTAATTTAATTAATCATACATTAAAAAAAATTGAACTTTATTCTGTCAGAGGTCAATTAATAAATACTTATTTCAAAAAAGATATTAATTTATATAATTACCCTACAGGCTTATATTTATTAAAGGTTTTTACAAATGACAACACCATTTTAAATTCAAAAATTTTAAAAAACTAATACTTGAAAAAACACCAACACTTTATACTTCATAAACCGTACGGATATCTTTCTCAGTTTATAAACAATCAAACCAAGCGCAAGAAAAAAATGTTGGGTGAGTTGCATGACTTCCCTGAAGGAACCATGGCTATTGGACGTTTGGATGTAAATTCTGAAGGTTTGTTGTTGGTAACAACAGATGGGAAAGTAAGTGAATATATTAGAAGTAGAAAAGTAGAAAAAGAATATTATGTTCAAGTAGATGGTGTTATAACGGAATCAAAAATATCAACATTAAAAAAAGGCGTAGAAATTAGTATTGAAGGTATAAAATATAGGACTAAATCATGTAAAGCACGTATAATTTCTACTCCAAATTTTCCAAATAGAACTCAAAAGATTCGTGATGAACGCCACGGGCCAACAAGTTGGGTTTCTATCATTATTAATGAAGGAAAATTTAGACAAGTACGAAAAATGACTTCAGCAGTTGGTTTTCCTACTTTACGGCTCATAAGAATACGGGTAGGAACTATTTTATTAGATAATTTAGCCCTTGGTGAAGTAAAAGAAATGGAAAATTTAATATAAAAAATAATTATTTTCTGATCATTTCTATGTGAGGTATTCCATCTTCTAAATACGTCTCGCCTACTTGTTTAAAACCCAAAGAATTGTAAAATTTTGTTAGATATACTTGAGCAGAAATAGTAACCATGACTGTGTTAAATTCTAATTGAACTGCATTAATAGATGCATTCATTAAATCGTAACCATAACCGTATTTACGTTCAGAATCTTTCACTACTACTCTACCAATACTTGCTTCTTTAAAATAATCTCCAGGTTTAAAAATACGTGTATATGCTATAATAGAATCGTTTTTAATTCCGAAAACATGTAAGGCTTTTTGGTCTTTAAAATCAACATCTTGATAGACACAATCTTGTTCAACCACAAATACTTCAGATCGCAATTGTAAAATAGCATACAATTCATGCACAGAAAGTGCATCAAATTTTTTAACAATAAATTCCATTTTTCTTAGCAAGATATTTTATCAACTCTATTTGCGTGTCTTCCTCCTTCAAAAGCAGTGTTCAAAAATAGTTCTACAAATCCTAAAGCTTGTTGTACAGAAACAAAACGTGCAGGAATGGTTAAAATATTAGAATCATTATGTTGACGTGTTAAAGATACTAATTCATTATTCCAACATAAAGCAGCTCTAATTCCTTGATGTTTATTAGCAGTCATTTGAGCTCCATTCCCACTACCACACAAAATAATTCCAAACGTTGCCTTACCAGATTCAACTGCATCAGCTGTTGGATGAATTGCATCAGGGTAATCCATACTATCATTTGTATCTGTACCAAAATTTAAAACTGTATAACCAGCAGCTTCTAATTTTTTTACAATTTCAAATTTATATTCAGTCCCAGCGTGATCGTTACCAATTGCAATTGTCATAATAAGTTGTGTTTAATTGTGTTAAGTGCCACAAAAATAGTGATAAAGATGGTTATCAACAGTTTTTAACAATCAATTTTTTGTAGTTTTTAATAACCTGTTTAAAATAAAGGGTTTATATGTATTATCTTAATGTTAAGAACTATTATCAAATATTTAAAACTTTATTTGATTCTTTCAATTATTATTACAATACAAGAATAGGTTTTACATAACCAACTTTTTTTGTGCTTTTTTCATTTCAATTTATCAACATAAAATGAACCTTTTGTTTACAATCTACAAACACTAAATATTAAATAATTTTAGTGAGTTTATGTTCATAACAATTGTTAATAACTATAGATTTTAATTGATTTTGAAGTGTTTAATTCAATTACAAGTTGTTCATTGAATTTAATAAGTGAAACTAAAAAATAAATCTTCAACTTTTTATTGTAGCTATTAACACTATATCATAAACATTATTTTTTTCTAAATTTTTTAAAAGCTTTTTATAATTATAATATAAAGTGTTGATAACCTAAAAAAGTATTGAATAGAAAAAAAGTAAAAGTACTTTTAGTAGGGGAGTATAGAAAATGAAGTTGTAAAAAGTAATAAGAGAGTTCTAAACAGTTTTTTTGTTTAGTTTATTAAACTTTAAAGAATCTTTTTGAATCTCTACAGTTTCTTGCGGTGAGTTTAAAGGAGCATTAATACTTTTTACAGCAATAAGGATACCGGTGATAAATATCACCACAAATAACACTATAATTTTATGTAAATTTTTCATTTATTAAAACTGCTTACTCTTTAAAGACGAAGAATTTTAACAAATGTTACAATTTCTTTAAGATTTTTTTAACTTTTATAAAATAGGAACAATAAATTGAATTGCTTTTTTTACAATTGATACTTCAACTGATCCTGAATCTATTAACTCACCATCTGCTTGAATAAATGGTTTTTCTATTGTAGAAGTTGGAATCACTTTTATGTAATCTGTTTTATAGGTAGTTACTTTATTATGATGTACAATGTTACCATTGTATAATTTTGGAAGATTAATAATTAAATCTAATAAGGTTAAATTTTTGGCAATTGTAATATCTAATAAACCATCAGCAGGGTCTACATCTTTAGTGAACTGCATGCCACCACCAGAAAATTTACAAATACCAAAAATGGTCATTAAACATTTTTCTTCCAGTATTTTATTGTTGATTTCAATTTTAAAATCTACTTTTTTATAAAGTAATAACCCATAAATTCCGCTTAATAAATACGCAATTCCACCGAATTTTTTTAGTTTTTTCAATTTGTTAACAACATAACCATCATAACCGATCCCAGCCACATTATTAAAATATATATTCGGATTGTTTTTTGAGGTTAGTTTACCTATATCTTGAAATACAGATGTGCCTTTTTTTATGATTAAAATAGATTTTTCTATATTTGCAGGAATATTATAAGTTTTTACCCAATCATTTCCAGTACCAATAGGTATTACTGCGAGTTGTATAGTATGTGTTTCAACGAAGTTTTGAGACATTATTCCGTTCACTATATGATGTAAAGTACCATCTCCACCAACAGAAATTATTTTAGTAAATCCATTGTTAATAGCATGCTGCGCCAATTCACTTTCGTGTTTTGAATACTCAGTAAATGCAAAAGAAAAACGAATACCGTGGTT
>Ga0209292_1002602_pt1 | contig 20595 bp, 20 predicted proteins | sample GOMGulsemesocosm_2_FD_184634 | JGI IMG/M metagenome (GOLD analysis project Ga0209292, IMG submission 184634) | Methane-oxidizing microbial communities from mesocosms in the Gulf of Mexico - GOM9C Gulf of Mexico (SPAdes) (version 2) | ecosystem: Environmental > Aquatic > Marine > Cold seeps... | reverse complement strand
CTCAAACAATTAGGCCTTGCTGGTGTTGGTTTAGCCGCTGCGAGTCCAGCACAAGCAAGCATCTTTGATATTTTTGATAGTGGTAAGAAAAAAGCCCACAGTCAGGCGTTTGTGCAATCGCCATTGACATTCATTGGCAGTAAAGATTACGCCGATGGTGAGATCTGGACGCCTGAGAAAAAAGTACTATCACATAATAATTTTTATGAGTTTGGCACGGCGAAAACAGATCCCCAAAAAAACGCCCAGAACTTTAAGGTCGAACCATGGACACTGACGATCACTGGTGCAGTGGAAAAAGAAATCACTTTAGGGTATGACGATTTATTTAAAGTGGCGGATTTGGAAGAGCGTATTTATCGCATGCGTTGTGTAGAAGCGTGGTCAATGGTGATTCCGTGGACCGGTTTTTCGTTAGCTGACATTATTAAAAAAGCCAATCCAACATCAAAAGCTAAATATGTCGCGTTTGAAACCCTATATGATCCACAGCAAATGCCGGGGCAAGCATCTTCTTATCTGGGTGGTAATCTGGATTGGCCCTATGTCGAAGGTTTACGTATGGATGAAGCGATGCACCCATTAACCATGCTTTCTGTCGGTACGTTTGGTAAAACTCTTGCGCCACAAAATGGTGCGCCAATCCGCTTGGTTGTGCCGTGGAAATATGGTTTCAAAGGTATTAAATCAATTGTTAAAATCCATTTATTAGAAAAAGAACCACCAACTACGTGGAATCGTCTTGCTGCTCGTGAATATGGATTTTATGCCAACGTTAATCCAGTTGTGGATCATCCGCGTTGGAGCCAAGCATCTGAACGTCGTATTGGTAATGGCAGTGTTTTTTCTTCTAAACGCATAAAAACATTACCTTTCAACGGTTATGCTGAAGAGGTCGCTAGCTTATACCAAGGTATGGATCTGAAGAGGTATATCTAATTATGCCAGTGCTAACCTACAAACGTATGCCGTATCTAAAGGCTTATATTCATATACTGGCCATTATGCCATTAGTATATCTCGGGTTAGCAATTAATGCTGATGCATTGGGTGGTGATCCAGTGCAAGCTGTGATCCATTTTTTGGGTAAAGGCGCATTAAATTTATTACTCGCCACCTTGGTTATTTCACCTTTGGCAAAGCGTTACAAAGAAGGGTTATTAATCTCAACCCGTCGTCTTGTCGGTTTATATTGTTTTTTCTACGCAACGCTGCATTTAGCTGCTTTTGTCTGGCTTGATTTGGGGGGGGATCTCGGTTTATTTATTCAAGAGCTGATAAAAAGACCGTATATTTGGCTTGGCATGATTGCCTTTATTATTTTACTATTATTAGCATTAACCTCTCCAATGTGGGCGCGACGTAAAATGAGGCTGAGTTGGAAAAAATTGCACCGTTTAATTTATTTAGCTGCCCTGCTAACTCCGCTTCATTATTATTTATCGGTTAAATCAGGGTGGGTAGAACCTACTATATATGCTTTGTTTTTGTTGTTTTTGTTAATGATTAGAGTGAAATGCTGGGTTTGTGTTATCAGGCAAACCTAAGATTTCAGCATAGTGTAAGCTGGTGATGTTTTATACTACTTATACCGTTTTTATTAAGAATCATAAACTTCTTTGATCTGCTGCAACTATTTATTCTTGACCTTACTTTACACTGTCCTAAACTCTAATTTTATATATCATCTAGCTGCAGGAATTTGAGATGAAACAACAAGCAAGCAATGTAGAGGTCAAGAACGTTGAGAAGAAGGGCGAATGGAAGTTATTTGTCTTTTTAACTGTGTTCTTATTTCCAATCCTCGCTACCGTTAGTGTATTTGGTTATGGTTTTGTCATTTGGATGAGTCATATCCTTTTTGGCCTACCTTCGCATTAATCAAATTAACCAATTACTCATTATCCAGGTATTACAGTAATGAAAAAATTATTCTCTATAATCGCTCGCTCTTGGCGTGTGTTTAATAAACCAAGTAAACATATCTCTTTAGGTGTTGTGACTTGTGGCGCTTTTATTGCCGGTGTTATTTTCTGGGGGGGATTCAATACCGCGCTAGAAGCGACAAATCAAGAAGCATTTTGTATTTCTTGTCATAGTATGAAAGAAAATAACTATCAAGAAATTCAAAGTACGGTTCACTGGTCAAACCGTAGTGGTGTTCGTGCTACTTGCCCTGATTGCCATGTTCCCCATCGCTGGCAAAACAAAATCGCCGCCAAAGCGCGTGCGAGTAAAGACGTATTTGGTTGGTTATTAGGTACGGTGGATACTAAAGAAAAATTCGAATCTAAGCGTTTACACTTAGCACAGAACGAATGGGCTCGATTTAAAGCCAACGGTTCTTTAGAATGTAAAAACTGTCATGACTATAAGAGCATGGATTTCACCAAAATGTCTGAACGTGCGCAAGTACAAATGCGTAAAGCGGCTGAGCGTGATCAATCTTGTCTAGATTGTCATAAAGGTATTGCTCACCACCTACCTGAAATGGATACCTCTGCAATCAGTGAACTGGGTAAAATGGCGAAAGACCTAGAAGGTAGCTCATTTGAAATTGGTAAAGAGTACTATTCTCTGGTGCAAACACCACTTTATAAAGATGATAAAGAACCTGAGTATCTGGGCGTATTAACACCAGCGACTAAGTTTAAAGTTATCGCTGAATCTGGCAACCGCCTGCAAGTTGAGTTAGTGACTTGGCATAAAGCTAAAGGTTACGGTCGCGTTCTGTACTTTGATTTTGCTAAAAATATTGTGCAAGCAACATTATCAAAAGAAGCATCACAAGATGAATCGCTATTCGTTCGTGGTGATAAGAAGGAAGATGATTTAACGGGTCTGCCTTGGGAACAAGTAACGTTCACATTATGGGTTGATAAAAAAGGTTATGAAGAAAGCCTACAAAACATTTGGGATTACGCGAAAGACGCTTACCAAACCACATGTAGTGTTTGTCATACCCAACCAGCAGAAGCTCATTTCGATGCAAATACTTGGGTTGGTATGTTTGCTGGCATGCAAGGTTTTGTGAACTTAGATGGTGATACACACGATGTTATCTTGAAGTATCTACAAAACCATTCATCAGATTACAGTAAAGATGCTCACTAATTCAAAGAGAAGTATGACTATGTTTAATAAAGACAAAAAGTCTAAAAATGAAAATGTATCTGTCAGCCGTCGCTCTTTTCTAAAAGGTGTGATGGCGACATCAGCAGTTGCTGTGATTGGTCCTAGTTTATTAGTACCAAAAACAGCAAGCGCAGCGACAATCGCTGAGCGTGCTGAATGGAAGTTAACTGGTTCGCACTGGGGGGCATTCCGCGCTAAGATCCACGGCGGCAAGGTTACAGAAGTTAAAGCCTTTGAATTAGATAAATATCCAACGGACATGCTGCAAGGCATTGAAGGGATTATCTATAGTCCATCTCGTGTTCGTTACCCTATGGTTCGTTTAGATTGGTATCTGAACCGTGAGAAGAGTGATACAACACAACGTGGTGATAACCGCTTCATCCGTGTTACTTGGGATCAAGCGTTAGACATGTTCTACGAAGAATTAGAGCGTGTTCAGAATACGTATGGTCCATCAGGTCTACATACCGGTGCTAACGGTTGGCGTGCAACAGGTCAACTACATAGCTGTGGTAGCCATATGGCGCGTGCAATCGCAATGCACGGTGCGTCAGTGAAAGATGTTGGCGATTACTCAACGGGTGCTGGTCAAACAATTTTGCCTTACGTACTTGGTTCGACAGAAGTATATGCACCGGGTACATCATGGCCGTTAATTCTAGATAATAGTAAAACGATTATCTTATGGGCAACGGATCCAGTGAAAAACCTACAAGTAGGTTGGAACTGTGAAACCCATGATAGCTTTGAATATCTGGAAGCGCTAAAAGATAAAGTTGCTGAAAAGAAAATTCGCGTGATCAGTGTTGATCCGGTTAAGAACAAAACGCAAAACTTCTTAGGTAATGAACACAGATACATCAATCCACATACCGATGTACCGTTCATGCTTGCTGTAGCACATACTATGGTGAAAGAAGATCTGCATGATAAGAAATTCTTAGATACTTATGCACTTGGTTTTGAAGAATTCTTGAAATATGTGCAGGGTGAAACAGAAGATAAAGTTGAAAAAACACCTGAATGGGCGAGCGAAATCTGTGGCGTATCACCTGATGACATTCGTGACTTCGCTCGTTTAATTACTAACGGTCGTACTCAATTCTTATTTGGCTGGTCAATTCAACGTCAGGAACACGGTGAACAACCATATTGGATGGGCGCGGTATTGGCTGCCATGATTGGTCAAATAGGCCTACCTGGCGGTGGTATCAGCTATGGTCATCACTATAGCTCTATTGGTGTACCTACTTCTGGTGCAGTTGGTGCAGGTTCATTCCCACGTAACCCAGATTCAGGTCAAAAACCACGTCATGAAAGCAAAGACTTCAAAGGCGCGAGTTCTACGATCCCTGTAGCACGCTTTGTTGATGCGCTGAAAAATCCAGGTAAAGTGATTGATGCCAATGGCTCAAAAATCACCTTCCCTGATATCAAAATGATGGTATTCACGGGTTGTAACCCTTGGCATCGTCATCAAGATCGTAACAACATGAAAGCGGCATTCCAGAAACTGGAAACTGTGATCGCGATTGATTATAACTGGACAGCAACGTGTCGTTTTTCTGATATCGTGTTACCAGCTTGTACGCAGTATGAACGTAACGATTTAGATATCTATGGTTCATACCGTGCGAAAGGTTTACTAGGGATGAAGAAGCTAGTTGACCCGCTGTTCCAATCTAAAACTGACTTTGAGATCTTTACTGAACTAACGAAACGTTGGGGTAAGAGCAAAGAGTATACTCAAGGTAAGAGTGAAGTTCAGTGGTTAGAAAAACTGTATAACAAATCAAAAGATGCGAATGTTGGTAAATGGGATATGCCTGATTTCCATGAATTCTGGAAAGAAGGTTACTTCCACTTTGGTGACGGTGAAAACTGGACTCGTCATGCCGATTTCCGTGAAGATCCTGAAGTTAATGCACTGGGTACACCATCTGGTTTCATTGAAATTTACAGCCGTAAGATTGCGCGTTTTGGTTATGAGCACTGTAAAGGTCACCCTATGTGGTTCGAGAAAACAGAACGTTCACATGGTGGTCCAAAATCAGCTAAATTCCCTGTATGGATGCAGTCTTGTCACCCGAATAAACGCCTACATTCACAAATGTGTGAATCAGAAAAATTCCGTGCTACTTACACCGTTCAAGGTCGTGAACCAGTTTACATGAACTCTGCAGACGCGAAGATACGTGGCATTAAAGATGGCGACATCGTACGTGTATTCAATGATCGTGGTCAGTTGTTAGCGGGTGCGGTAGTTGATGATAACTACCCTGTGAATGTTATTCGTATTGAAGAGGGTGCTTGGTATGGTCCTGAAGATGAAAGCATAGGTTCACTTTGTACTTATGGCGATCCAAATAACCTAACATTGGATATCGGTTCTTCAGAACTTGCTCAAGCTACATCGGCAAATACGTGTCAGGTTGAGTTTGAGAAGTTTAAGGGTAAAGCACCGGCAGTTAATTCGTTCGGTGGACCAATCGAAGTGGTTTAATGATGTTATAAAACATTAGTTAAACAGGGTCGATAAAGCCTAATAGTCGGCAGGTTGTGAAAGCAATTTGCGATTATTAGGCTTTTTTTTGGGCTTAAGCTTTCTTGCTCTAAAGACTGGTGTATCATGCCTGTCATATTCCCTTTATTAGTGATTTCCATGGCATTAACAGCAACAATTTTAAAAGCAAAAGTATCAATCGTTGATCTTGATAATCATGTTTATCTTAATGATATTCCCCTGACGCTGGCTCAGCACCCATCTGAGAACGATAACCGTCTGATGTTACGTCTACTTGCTTGGATGCTAAATGTTGATGCTGAAGCACGTTTAAGTTTTACTAAAGGCTTAGGCGAAGATGAAGAACCAGATATCTGGTTTAAATCTGATATTGATGTGATTGAACATTGGATTGATTTAGGTCAGCCATCGGACAAACGTCTTAAAAAAGCGAGTAATCAATCTGAGAAAGCGACTATCTATACTTATGGTGACCGTAGTGCGGCATTGTGGTTTAAGAAGATAAAATACAGTGCAGATAACTTATCAATTCAATTCATTAATGATGAAACGGCAGAGCTGATGGCACAGTTATATAGTCGTAATATGGAATTGCAATTGATGATCCAAGATGGTGATATTCAAGTGCTATCTGGCGAGACAAGTATTGCGATTAAACCTGAGGTTTGGTGTTAAGCTTTAACGATTAATACGTACATTGATTGATGAGTAACGACTGTGACACAGATATATGATGGTGTCCTCATTATCGTTCGTTACTCATGTTTTTATGTAGTTTAGTTTCTTAGTTTTTGTATGCCAGTCACCACCATTAGCACAATGAATCCTGCCAGTAATCCCATTAAGCCATCAATCAACACAGGTATCACTCCGGTCACAATAGCATTATGCGCGAATGCATCAGGTAACATCGCCAGTAGTATATGGATAATATCGTGAGAGCCTGGAATACTGTGAATGACAATACTGCCGCCAACAAGAAACATTGCAATTGTCCCGATCACGGCTAATGAACGCATTAGTTTTGGCGCGAAAGTCAGTAGCCCATTACCGAGGTAGTGTTTGATACTTTTTGCTTGGCTGTTATTAACGAGATATAAACCGACATCATCCATTTTGACGATCGTGCCAACAAGGCCATAAACCCCGACCGTCATTAATACGGCGATTAAACTTACCACGGTTAATTGGGTTGTTAAGGATTGTATTTGTACTGTGCCCAAGGCAATAACAATAATCTCGGCAGATAAAATGAAGTCTGTTCTAATTGCGCCTTTGACTTTTTTATCTTCAAATTCTTCAACTGATAGTCCCGCTAATACATCATCATCGCTGTTATCTTCATGAGCGGATGTGGATTTAGCATGATGGAGTTTCTCGGCACCTTCAAAGCATAAAAACAAGCCACCGATAAGTAATAACGGGGTAATTAACCAAGGTGCTACAGCGCTGATGAGTAGGGCTGCTGGCACTAAGATCGCTTTGTTCTTAAAAGAACCCTTAGCCACTTTCCAAACAACAGGGAGTTCACGGTCAGCACTCACACCTGACACTTGCTGAGCATTAAGTGCGAGATCATCACCTAACACGCCAGCCGTCTTCTTTGCGGCGACTTTAGTCATCAGTGCCACATCATCCAGTACCGATGCAATATCATCGAGTAGGGCGATTAAACTTAATCCTGCCATGGTTGCTCTCCTGTGAGCTAAGTTGGTTTACACTGTTTCATAAAGTGCCTTATAAAACAGTATAAACAAAAAGATACAACCAGTATAAATAAAAAAACCTGCTCGGGAGCAGGTTTTTAGTATTAATCTTCTTCGTGACCATCATCGATGATTTCAGCTCTTGGCTTTCTCTTCATCGGTGCGAAACCGCCATCCACGGCACTTGCCATTGAATCACGCATCGCTTGTTTTTTATCTTGCTTAGGAGCTGTATTCTGCTTGTGTGTCGGTGCGTTTTTATCACCTTTACGAGCGAGTTTAGTTGGACGCCCTTTATTACTTTCTGGTAAACGTTTTTTCGCCGGTTTTGGTTTAAAGCCTTTAAACTTAGCTTCAAAACCTTCCAACATAGTGCAAGGTAGTTTAACTTTTAAGTAACTTTGGATCTTGCCAAATGAAGTCCAGTCTTTCGGGCTTACTAAAGAGATTGCAATACCTGTTGCGCCTGCACGACCTGTACGACCAGTACGGTGGATAAAGTCTTCAGGGTTAATTGGTAAGTCGAAGTTGATAACATGGCTTAATGTGCGAATATCAAGACCACGCGCGGCAACGTCTGTTGCAACTAATACCTCAACACGTCCACGACGGAAATCTTCTAACGTACGCTTACGTTGATTTTGTAACATGTCACCGTGAATTGAAGTGGCATTGATATCATTCTCAACTAATAGTTTTGCTAGACGTTCTGTATCTAACTTTGTTGCTGTGAAGATAAGTAGTTGGCGATAGTCTTCAGTTTTAGCAAGATGTACTAATTGTTCTTCTTTGTGCGTCAGGTTGTCAGAGAAAAATAGGCGTTGCTCAATTTTCTCGTGTTGATCGTTCGAGCGGTTAATCTCGATACGTTCTGGTGCACGTAATACTTGGTTACAAATATTAGCAACATCAACGTGCTCTAGCGTTGCAGAGAATAACATCGTTTGACGTTTTACATTTGGCGCGCTGTTTGAAATAGCTGATACGTCATCACGGAAACCCATGTCTAACATTCGGTCAGCTTCATCCAGCACTAAGAATTCTAAGTGCTCAAGCGAAATTGTTTTTTCACGGATATGATCAAGTAAACGACCTGGTGTCGCAATTAATACTTCTGGATTTTTACGTAATAGCTTTTCTTGGTGCTGGAAAGATTCACGACCAATAATCAATTGGATTTGATAATCTAGACTCATTCCCAAGTGTTTCATGTTTGCATGTACTTGAATCGCAAGCTCACGCGTTGGCGCTAAGATCACTGCTCGTACAGCGCGGTGCTCGAAACGACGTTGCTTTAACATACGTTGTAATATTGGCAGGCCATAAGCAATGGTTTTACCACTACCTGTCTGCGATGTAGCCATGATGTCACAGCCACCTAAAATAAGTGGAATAGCTGCTTCCTGCACCTCTGTTGCTTGTTCAAATCCTAAATGCTCGATTGAACTGATTAAACGTGGGTCGATACCGAAATCTTGAAAGCGCAAAGAAGCTACCTCTTAAATAGAATTAAAATAATTGCTAGAAATTATTTAGGGGCGAGAACTATATAGGAGCACAGCTCAAATTCCAACCCTATTTTCTAGTGACTGCTGACTATTATACAGCATAAACAGAGGATGCCTTCAGAAATAAATCATTATCCCTTTTTAAAAGCGCATTGTGCATTTGCTATTAATGAAAAAATATTAGTTATTGCAGCAATTTTGACAATTTTAGCTAAATTTATTAGATAGGTAATAGAAGGATGCATGATATGCGGGATATCAAGGTCGATTCAAGTAAAGTCATTTTACAATATTCGTTATACAGTAGAATAAGAACATTATTGTTAGTGATGTTGGCGTTGGTTATTGCGGGAATTTTTATTGCTATTGAGGTTACTATTCAACAAGCTAGCCCATTACTTATCGATGTATTTACTACCTTAAAAATAAACCTTTTATTAACCATATTACCGCTATTATTAATCTCGCTTGTTATTTCAAAATTAGTGTTAGATAAATTAGTCTTCAAGCCATTTGAGAAACTACAACAAAAGTGCCATGACGCGATTGCGGATAAAGATAATCATCATGAGCCATTTAGCTCTCCTTATATAGAATTGGATGGGTTAGTTAATTTATTGAATGATCAGATAGAGACAATGACCGAACCTCGAGTGAATAAAATACTGTTAGCACAATCTAAGCAGCAATTTGTCGAGAGTTTAAGTAATGATATTCGAACACCAATGAATAGTATTCTTGGTACTGCTGAGTTACTTTGTGAAATGCCACAAAATATTAAATCCGCAGAATATTTGAAGTTAATGAAGCACTCAGCTAATCACATGCAGATGGTACTGAACGATGTTACTGATTATTCAAGAATAGAATCGGGTAATTTAGAACTTGGTAAAGTGCGTTTTGATTTGTTAGAAATACTCGATCAAGTTTACACTTCCCTACGTCCGTTTGTGCATAACAATTTACGCGTACGCTTTAGCCTGAATTATAGTGATGATCTGCATCGGTTTTATATTGGAGACCCGGTTCGGTTACAACAAGTGCTGGTCAACTTGGTTGCGAATGCGTTGAAGTTTACCGACAGAGGCTTTGTTGAACTTAAAGTCAATTGCAGCAAGATTGATGACACGAATGAAGAAGGGGTTGTAGCAGATATTGTTTTTACGATTAGCGATACTGGGATTGGTATTCCAGTGACTAAACTCGCGCATTTGTTTGATAACGAGCAGCTACCTTATAATCATAAATCCAATGATTTACCGAGTGGTGGCTTAAGCTTAGCGATTTGTTCACGGTTAATTAACTTAATGCAAGGCCGTCTACAAGTAGAAAGTAAATTAGGCGAAGGTGCACAATTTAAGATTAATTTAAGATTGCCTCATGCTTATCAATTACGCAGACAGCATATTATTGGTAGTAGTGATTTAGCATTAGATAAATTAGCAGGGTTAAAAGTATTATTGATCGAAGATAATAAAATGAATCAAATTGTTTTTCAGCAGGCATTGACGCAATTGCACATGCAAGTGTTTACTGCTAATACCGGTTTAGAAGGTCTTGATCTAATCCAAAAATACACCTTCGATATTATTTATATGCAGATCCCGGGTCCAGATGGTATTGCAACGACCAAGATGGTTAGAGCAGGTACGAGCGATAATAGTAAAACGCCCATTATAGCGCTAATAGAGGATGCATTTAAATTTGACTTGGTGACCTGTAAGCATATAAAAATGGACGGTTATATTAATAAACCGATATCCAAGCAAGCCTTAATTGACGAAACGGTACGCGTGCTAGGTTTTGAAATACCCGTTACAGACGTGGTCCTACCGATTAATAAAGAGTGTAAAGTCAGCTTAGAAGAGTAGGGTAAATACTTATCTTTAAATACAGAATAATTTGATCTTATGAAACCATCATGCTTTTTAGTGCTAACTGCTCGCTAATATCTAAGTTCAATTCGTTGCAAGCTTCTTCAAATGTTTTACCTAAATGGCAAATATACATTTCAATTGCGATTAGATGATGTTGTAGTGCTTGTTGTTCCATACTTATACCTCCTAAGGTTTATGAATTAATAAACTAGTACAATTTGTGGATTTCTGTCTAGGGTTAGACTTAAATTTCAGGTCGTTATGTTTATAAATGTTAACTCACGCACATTTATACCGCTTTAATACTTGCTCATTACAATGGGTATGACTCAGAATTGAGCATTTATTCGATGCGATGGAACGGTCAAAATGGAATTTTCAACGACGATTATCACCAGCACTATTATTATCACTGTGTGTGCAATATTGCACTTGTATGGTGCCTACCAAGACAGAAAGTGGTTATTTTATCTGTTTAAGCCCGTGACTACGCTGGCGATTACCGCTCTGTGCTGGTCTCTTGCTCCTGTTATTAATGATTATGTTTGGCTGATTTTACTTGGTTTGTTGCTCTCAACCTTGGGTGATATTTTCCTTATGTTACCCAAGGACCGATTTATCCCCGGTTTATTGAGTTTTTTAGTCGCTCATGTCGTTTATATCATTGCTTTTTCAATCAATTTTGAGCTGACTTATACTTGGTCGCTTGCTTTATCGTTAATGGTAATTGCAGTGACGTATTTGGGCATACTATGGCCATCACTAGCGGAAATGAAAGCGCCTGTGTTGGTTTATATGAGTATCATCGTAATAATGGCTTGGGTCAGTGGCGAGCGTTACTTTAATTTGGATAGCACAGCCAGCTTTTATGCGTTTATTGGTGCGATAGTGTTTTTGTTTTCAGATGCGACACTGGCATTCGATCGATTTAAAAAACAGTTCCGTAGTGCTTATGCGGTTATTATTGTAAGCTACTATCTTGCTCAGTATTTTATTGCGCTTTCAGTTATATGACCAGTTATATGAAGGTGTTAACGTTGTTACAGTAAGGGAATTAATTCGTGGCTAAAATAAATTTATCGGCACTTGCTATTTACCCATTAAAATCAGCAAAAGCAATTAACTTAACCCATTCCCATGTGAGTGAAATGGGCTTAGATCATGATCGCAGATTTGTTATTAGTGACATGCAAGGACAGTTTATTACGGGGCGAACTCAGCCTAAAATCACGAGGATTAAAATTGAAGTTGTGGCGCAAGGAATCATGCTTTCAGCGCCACTGATGCCGCCGATTGCTTTCACGTTTAAAGAGCTACAACAGGATTATACAGATGTAACGGTTTGGGGAACGACTATTCAAGGTCAACGTTGCAGCGAAGAAATTAACCAATGGTTAGGTAAGTTCTTACAGATAGACTGCCAGTTACTTTATTTTGGAGCAGGCTCTTCACGTCTGGTTCCTAATTTTGATAAACAATTAAGTTTTGCCGATGGATATCCGATTTTATTAATTTCACAAGCCTCCCTTGATGAATTAAATCGCAGCACACTGCGACCAATTGATATGAGCCAATTTAGAGCTAACTTCATCGTGACGGGCTGTGAGCCATTTGCAGAAGATAGTTGGAAACGGATCAAAATTGGTAATGCTGAATTTGAATTAGTGAAACCCTGCGAGCGTTGTATCTTCACGACATTAAGCCCCGGAGAAATAAGTTTTTCTGAAGACAAAGAACCGCTTAAAACGTTAAGTTTATTCCGCAAAGGTAACGATGGTAAGATTGATTTTGGCCAAAATTTAGTTAGTCATAACGATGCTGACATTAAACTTGGTGATAAAGTTGAAGTATTGGAATATCACGCGCCTAAGTTTTATGCCGATAACCGCCCTAAACAAAAACCAGTTGTGTCAGCACCAAAGGCTGTTGTGAACCATCATACTGAGCCACAGGCTAAAACGTTGTGGGATAAAAGTGAAACCCGACAACTTTGTTGTGTTGCAGTTATCGATGAAACGCCAGATACCAAAACATTTCGTTTTCGTGTCGAACCAGCCGCTTTGCTAAATTATAAACCCGGTCAATTTATTACCCTTAATTTAAAGATTGGTCAAGATCTGGTGATGCGTAATTATACCTTGTCATCATCACCAAGCCGCCCGGACTTGTTAGCTATAACGGTAAAACGGGTCCCTGATGGTAAAGCGTCAAATTGGTTAAATGATAATTTAGCGGTCGGCGATCGGCTAGGTGCGTCATCACCACGTGGACCGTTCCATGCTTTTACAGCTACGACACAAAAACTATTATTACTGTCAGCGGGTAGCGGTATTACTCCTATGCTCTCAATGGCACGTTATTATGCTGATACCGAATGTGATAAAGACATCGTATTCTTTTATTGTGCAAAAACCGCGGCAGACTTGATTGCGCTTGATGAATTGCAATTACTTACTCGTCAGCATACCAATATGCGTTTAGTCTTAACCTTGACTGCTGAAAGTACACAGAGTGACTGGGCTGGGTTAAGGGGACGTATTGATCAGCAAATGCTGGCTGATGTGGTGCGCGACATTAGTGACCGATCATCCTATGTTTGTGGTCCCGAAACTTTTATGACGACAATGACGACTGCACTCACAGCATTGAGTGTACCAGCGGAACAGCAATTCCAAGAAAGTTTTGGCGACCATAAACATTCCGAGATACCTGGTAAGCCGGTCAATATCTTATTGGATAGTTGGGATATCAGTTTTGTCGGTGACAACAAAACCACATTATTAGAACAAGCTGAAAAAAATGGTGTGAACATCCCTTATAACTGTCGTGCAGGTTATTGTGGTGTTTGCCGCGTAACGTTAGAGTCGGGAGAAGTGCGTGTACTTGCCGACCATGCATTAACAGATGATGGTAAAAAGGCGAAGAAAATATTGGCATGTAGCTGCATTCCACAAACGGATGTCGTGATTAGTGCATAATAATGCTGTTGTATTGGGAGTTTTTATATTAATACTCTCAAATTGTAATTAGGTAGGTGGTGTTTTAAAATGTACCTACTTATATATAGGAGTTAAGAAATGAATCGTACACTTGCCATTGAATTTTCGCGTGTTGTTGAAGCCGCTGCTCTTGCCGGTTATAAATGGTTAGGCCGCGGTGATAAGAATATTGCTGATGGTGCTGCTGTTGAAGCTATGCGTGTGATGCTAAATAAAATCGATATTGATGGTGAAATAGTTATTGGTGAAGGCGAAATCGATGAAGCACCTATGCTGTATATTGGCGAAAAAGTCGGTACGAAAATAGCCGGAGCTGACGCTGTTGATATTGCTGTTGATCCGATTGAAGGTACGCGTATGACTGCAATGGGTCAATCCAATGCTGTTGCAGTATTGGCTGTCGGTGAAAAAGGCGCATTTCTAAAAGCTCCTGACATGTATATGGAGAAATTAGTCGTTGGTCCTGATGCTAAAGACGCCATTGATTTACGTTTATCCCTTGAAGACAATATACGTAATGTTGCTAACGCGTTAGATAAAGACATCAGTGAGCTGACTGTGGTGACCTTAGCAAAACCCCGTCATGATGATAAAATCAAAGCCATGCAAGCAATGGGCGTACGTGTGTTTGCGTTACCCGATGGTGATGTTGCCGCGTCTATCTTGTGCTGTATGCCAGATAGTGACGTCGATATGATGTATTGTATTGGTGGTGCGCCTGAAGGTGTTATTTCTGCAGCTGCTATTCGCGCGATGGACGGTAACATGCAGGCGCGATTATTAGCGCGTCATGATGTGAAAGGTGATACTCCTGAAAACCGCGTGGCAGGTGAAATCGAAATTTCACGTTGTCAGGCATTAGGTTTGGTTGTTGGTGAGATCTTACCATTGGATAAATTAGCGAAAACCGATAATGTTATTTTTGCCGCAACAGGTATCACTAAAGGCGATCTTGTTGAAGGTGTGCAGCGTAAAGGTAATATTGCAACGACAGAAACTTTGGTTATTCGTGGTAAGTCGGGCACCATTCGTCGTATTCAATCAATACATATGCTTAATCGTAAAGGTGCCGATCTGCAAAGCATTATCTTATAGTTAATCACCATAGATGATGACATAACAAAAAGCCGCGTCATCATACGCGGCTTTTTAGTCTTTATAATATAGCGCTGAGCTTATGCGATAGCTAAACGATCACTTGCTGCTTGGGCAAGGTCCGCTAATAATTTTTCGGTGTCTTGCCAATGGATGCAAGCATCAGTAATGCTCTTACCATAAACTAAAGGCTCACCAGCAACGACAGCTTGGTTGCCTTCTTCAATGAAACTTTCTGCCATTATACCTGAAATTTGCATACTACCCGTACGCATTTGAGCCATTACATCTTCAGCTACGTTTAGCTGATTGGTGTGTACTTTCTGGCTATTACCATGGCTAAAATCAACAACGACAGACGGTGCTAAACCTGCATCACTTAATGCTTTGGTTGCAACGTCAATGTGTGATTTAGCATAGTTAGGTGTTTTACCACCACGCAAGATCACATGACCAAATGGATTGCCGTGTGTTTGATATACGGTCATCAAGCCATCTTTATCTGGAGAGTAAAAGATGTGTGGAACTTGTGCTGCACGTACGGCATCGATAGCAATTTTGGTATTGCCATCAGTCCCATTCTTGAAACCGACAGGACAAGACAAGGCTGAAGCCATTTCGCGATGAACTTGGCTTTCTGTGGTACGCGCGCCAATTGCACCCCAACTGATTAGGTCTGCAATGTATTGACCGTTAACCATATCTAAAAATTCGGTCGCGATTGGTAAACCGATTTCAGTAATATCAACGAGTAATTTACGTGCTAAGCGTAAGCCTTTGTTCGCTTTGTATTGACCGTTTAAGTCAGGATCACTGATTAAACCTTTCCAGCCCACAATAGTACGTGGTTTTTCAAAGTACACACGCATTGCAATAACTAAGCTACTTTTATACTGCTCTTGCAATGGTTTTAGACGGCGAGCGTAATCTAACGCCGCGCTAGTATCATGAATTGAGCAAGGGCCAATGATAACCAGTAGGCGTTTGTCTTTGCCTTCAATAATCGCTTCGATTTCACGACGGTTATTGATTAGCTGTTTTGCAGCGTTATCAGATAATGGAAACTCTTTAACCAGTTGACTTGGAGTGATCACCTGGTCGATATAGGTAGTTCTAAGTTCGTCTGTTTTAATTGTCATGATGTCTATTAATCTAAATATGGGCTGTGATCAGCTTAACGTAATTTCACTTTATTATAAAGATAATCAGATGTCAGCTTGATTCGAATCATTAAATCCTAATAACAGCAGCCGTTTACCCTGTTTTTGATAGGCTAAAAAACGTTGCTGAATATCGTTCGGTGCTTGCGTTGTTGGATAGAAGTCATGCTGACAATAAAATGGTTCAAGATGGGGCAAGGCAAAAGTAAACGTCTTATTATTCTGAAATTGAGGCCGCATATGCTGTAAAATAAGGTGACCAAGTCGCTGACCACGGTGAGCGGGAGCGACCAACATTCCTGTTAGTAAAAATAATTCACCAATAGGGCGCAGTCGCGCGCAAGCCACAATGCTATTTCCCTCTTTTAATACCGCAATACGTTCGGCTTTATTGGGCCTTGAATAGGGCAAATATTGCTTATAAAAGGGCTTTACTAACGGGTTCTCTATTTTTTTTAACCATTGAAACTGCATGTTGTTGCCTTTTATTATTCGGTTTTGCATGTAGATACGTTATTATCTGCAGTGAATTATGCCTTATGAGTGTTAATTATTTCATGCAAATACTAAAAAATCACAATTTAAAACCTTATACCAGCTTTGGTGTTGATGCTTATGCCACGCAGTTTGTTACGGTGACCACCTTAAGTGAGCTTAAGTTAGCACTGCAGATCCCTGCGCCTCAACGGTTAATTCTTGGTGGTGGTAGTAATTTATTATTTTGTGATAATTTTGATGGACTCGTTATCCGTATTTGTTTGACGGGTATAGCGGTGAATGAATCGGCAGATGATATGGTTTGTTTACATGTGGCGGCAGGTGAAAATTGGCATGAGTTTGTGCAATGGACACTAACCCAAGGCTATGATGGATTAGAAAATCTGGCGTTGATCCCTGGTGTCGTTGGTGCCGCCCCAGTACAAAATATTGGTGCTTATGGCGTTGAATTAAAGGATGTCTGTGATTATGTTGATGTACTTGATATCGAGACACTAACGGTACATCGCTATGCACCAGAAGAATGTCAGTTTGGTTATCGTGACAGTGTTTTCAAAGGTAAACTTAAAGATAGTGCTGTGATCATTGCTGTTGGTATTAAACTACACAAACCTTGGATTGCCAAAATTAATTATGGACCATTAGCGAGTTTAGGGAATGGGGCCTCGGCATTAGCGATTTTTAAACAGGTTTGCATTACACGCCAACAAAAATTACCGGATCCGCATAAGCTCGGTAATGCAGGTAGTTTTTTTAAAAACCCGATTATCAAGAAGGCACAATTTAACGCTATCGTAGCTAAGTATCCTAACATCCCCCATTATCAAGCTGGTGATGATATTAAATTAGCCGCAGGCTGGTTAATTGATCAATGCCATTTAAAGGGTTATCAGCAGGGGGGAGCTCAAGTACATACAGAGCAAGCGCTTGTTATTGTTAATACGGGTTCTGCAACTGCTGGCGACATTATTACACTCGCAAAGCATATCCAAATAACAGTGATGGCGCGCTTTTCTGTTGAATTGCAGCATGAGGTTCGCTTTATAGGGCGTGATGGCGAAACTAATTTAGCGGAGGTGAGCCGTGGTTAATATGACGGTATCAAGACAGCAACTGATCCGTTTACTGGCTGATGGTGAATTTCATTCTGGTGAAGCGTTGGGTGAAAGCCTAGGCGTTAGTCGTATGGCGGTAAGTAAACAGATCAAGGTATTAGAAAGTATTGGCCTAGATGTATTTAAAGTGACAGGTAAGGGTTATAAGCTTTCTGCGCCTTTACAATTACTCGATGCTCAATTGATTGCAGACGGTAGTGGTGTCAACATTGAAAGTCATCAAGTGCTTGGCTCGACCAATCAACATTTATTGGATAAAGCGGCGTTATTAACCAAAGGGCACAGTTGTTTTGCCGAATATCAGACTGCTGGGCGAGGACGCCGTGGTAAAAAGTGGGTGTCTCCTTATGGTTCACACCTCTATACAAGTACCTACTGGAGTTTAGATGCCGGTATTCAAGCTGCATCGGGGCTGAGTTTAGTGATTGGTATAGCTGTCGCGCGTACATTAACAGATCTTGGTATTGCTAGTACCCAATTGAAATGGCCAAATGATGTATACGTGGATGGTAAAAAGATTGCTGGTGTACTGGTTGAGATTATTGCGACGGCAGGTGGTGAGTGTCATTTAGTCATTGGCCTGGGTTTAAACGTGAATATGCCATTACAAGCCGGATTGGAAATTGATCAAGCTTGGACGGATATAAACCAGCAATTACCAAACCTACTTGATCGTAATGAATTAGCCACGCGCTATTTAACACACCTAATCAAAGTATTAACTGATTTTGAGCAGTTTGGTTTTGGGTATTTTGTGGAAGAATGGAACAATTGTGATGCATTTAAAGATTGTCCCGTACTCGTGAGCGTCGGAAATAAGAAAAAATACGGTATTGCGAAAGGAATTGATCAAAGTGGTGCATTATTACTAGAAATTAATGGCGTCATTAGTCCGCAAATTGGTGGTGAAGTATCGTTACGACGTGCAGATATTTAATCTAATATTAAGCTTATTAATAAATGTTAGTCGAAGCTTAGTCGAAATGGCTAATATTTCACCATGTAAACAAAAAAGAACTGCTTTTTATCGATTAAGGTTGCAAGAGGTAGGGGGTTACTCTAATATCTCTCCTCGTTAAGTGACGCCGCCGACTTAGCTCAGTAGGTAGAGCAACTGACTTGTAATCAGTAGGTCGCCAGTTCGACTCCGGCAGTCGGCACCATTTAACTCGTTACTGAAGTACAATATGTGGAGGGGTTCCCGAGTGGCCAAAGGGATCAGACTGTAAATCTGACGGCTCAGCCTTCGAAGGTTCGAATCCTTCTCCCTCCACCACTTTGTATTCAGGACGCATGCGGGCGTCGTATAATGGCTATTACTCCAGCCTTCCAAGCTGATAATGCGGGTTCGATTCCCGCCGCCCGCTCCAAATTCGCTGATATGGCTCAGTCGGTAGAGCGCATCCTTGGTAAGGATGAGGTCCCCAGTTCGATTCTGGGTATCAGCACCATTTTTCAGGTCAATTATTTCTTCTTCTCTATATTCTCCATACCAAATAACGATACCTTAAAAATAATCAAGATTTAAAAATCAAAAGATAAATTTAGTTAAAACGAATTTAAGCTATTTGTAATTCAAATATTATTCATAATTTTTTACGAATAACTTGCATGAAAAACGAAAGCCCCTATAATTAGGTGCTCCGTTTGTAGGGGTAGCTCCAATTGGTAGAAAGGCGGTCTCCAAACCTATGTTTGTGAGTACGATTATCTCCCTCCTGCCACTGTCATCACCGTGTAACAGCGGATTTTTTTGTCTTAAGGTACAGGTTAAGTATGACTTCAAATACTGAAAACCAAGGAAAAGCTCTAGAAACCGTAAAATGGGTACTAGTTGCACTAATTCTAATTGGCACAGTTATTGGTAACAATATTTTTAGTGAAGAATCAGTGTTAATCCGCGCAGTTGCTGTAATTATTGCCGCTGTTATTGCTGGTGGCATTGCATTGCAGACAAGTAAAGGGCGCAATGCGCTTGAATTTGCATCTGAATCAAGAACAGAAGTACGTAAAGTAGTTTGGCCTACACGCCAAGAGGCGATCCAAACTACACTTATCGTATTAGTTGTTACTGCTATTATGGCGTTAGTGCTATGGGGATTAGATGGTATTCTAGTTCGTGTAGTGGCATTTATCACAGATGTAAAGGTATAAGTTCATGTCTGAACAGAAAATGAGATGGTACGTAGTTCAAGCCTTTTCCGGTTTTGAAGGTCGTGTTCAAAAAACATTACTTGAACATATTAAGATCCATGAAATGGAAGAATATTTCGGTGAAATACTTGTTCCTACGGAAGAAGTTGTTGAAATGCGTGCCGGTCAACGTCGCAAGAGTGAACGTAAGTTCTTTCCTGGCTACGTTTTAGTTCAAATGGTAATGAACGATGAATCATGGCATTTGGTAAGCAGTTTACCGCGTGTACTTGGTTTCATTGGTGGTACTAAAGAGCGTCCAGCTCCAATCACCCAAAAAGAAGCTGACCGCATTCTTAACCGTCTTCAGGACGCGATTGATAAGCCGCGTCCTAAAACGCTATTTGAAGTGGGTGAAGTGGTTCGTGTATCAGACGGCCCATTCGCAGACTTTAACGGTGTTGTAGAAGAAGTTGACTATGAAAAGAGTCGCTTAAAAGTTTCTGTATTGATCTTCGGTCGTTCTACTCCGGTTGAATTAGATTTCGGTCAAGTAGAAAAAGGCTAATGCCATTAACCTATTAGGTTAATGGTTAGGTCAAAGAAAATAAAATTAGCATTTTATTGAATGAAATTTCAACAAAATGCTTGGCAAGGGCAGCGATTATATCTATAATTCGCTGCCCTTGTTTTTCGGGAAGCTTGTATTCATGTCGGATACAGCGTTCGCACCCATATTTAAGGTAAATTAAAATGGCTAAAAAAGTTACTGCATATATTAAGCTGCAAGTTTCAGCTGGTATGGCGAATCCTAGTCCACCGGTTGGTCCTGCACTAGGTCA
>Ga0209292_1002601_pt1 | contig 20596 bp, 18 predicted proteins | sample GOMGulsemesocosm_2_FD_184634 | JGI IMG/M metagenome (GOLD analysis project Ga0209292, IMG submission 184634) | Methane-oxidizing microbial communities from mesocosms in the Gulf of Mexico - GOM9C Gulf of Mexico (SPAdes) (version 2) | ecosystem: Environmental > Aquatic > Marine > Cold seeps... | reverse complement strand
CAGGTAAACTTTCTAAATCTAACTCCTTACGTTCAATACGAATACGTAGACCTTGCACTGTCGCCAATAATGTTGTCGCTAATACTTGCTCAGTCAGCTGTAAAACACGCATTGCATCACGCGAGGCAATCGTGCCCATGCTCACTTTGTCTTGGTTATGACATTCAGTCGAGCGTGAGAAAACACTTGCAGGCATAGTCTGTTTTAATGCTTCCGCGGTGTAGGCAGATGCACCAATCTGCATTGCTTTAAAACCGTGGTTAATATAACGGCGTGATTCATCACTCATTGATAAATTTGATGGCAAGCCGTTGCTATATTTGGTATCAACCAAAGACGCTAACTGACGGTCAGCAAGATCTGCTAGGTTAGCAACTGCTGTTTTCATGCTATCCATTGCCATCGCGATATGACCACCGTAAAAATGGCCACCGTGTAATACATGTTCACCTTGGCCATCAATAATTGGGTTATCATTTGCAGAGTTCAGCTCGTTCTCAATCATTTGACGGAACCAAGGCAGTGAATCTTGTAATACCCCGATAACGTGCGGCGCACAACGAATCGAATAACGATCTTGTAAACGGTCAGCATTACGTGGGTGTTCTGCATGATTCAAATCATTACGGATCCAAGTAGCAACCTGTTGCTGACCTGGGTGTGGTTTTACCGAAAATAAGATCTCATCGAAATGATGGCTATTACCTTGAATAGACAGGCTCGCCATGGCAGTAATTCGCGCCGCTAATTTAGCGAGGTAGTTAGCACGATCAAAGGCTAAACAAGCAACGGCTGTCATTACTGCCGTACCATTCATGATCGCGAGCCCCTCTTTAGGTCGTAGCACTAATGGCGTTAGACCCAACTCAGCCATCACTTCACCACTGTTGCGAATCTGACCTTTATAATACACATCACGTTCACCAACTAATGCGCCAGCAACATAAGATAATGGCGTAAGGTCACCACTTGCACCCACCGAGCCTTCTTGTGGGATAGCTGGAACAATATCGTGTTCTAAGTAGGCTGCTAGTAAATGCAGCATTTCCCAGCTTACGCCTGAATAGCCTTGTGCTAAAGAGTTAAGACGGGTAGCTAAAATAGCGCGGCCTTCAACAGTGCTAAATAATTGCCCTAAACCACAACCATGAAAACGTGTAAGGTGTAATGGTAATTCATGTACTAGATGAAGCGGTACTTTTACTGTAACAGAATCACCATAACCTGTTGTTACACCATAGATAACACCATCTTCTTTTAATAAGCTATCTAAGAACGCGAGCGCTGAATCAATTTTATTCGTTAATTCTGGTGCATCACTGATACTAACGTGCTTTTCTTGTTTCGCAATTGCAACGATATCTTCAATCGTTAAACGTGATTCGCCAAACTTAATTGTTGCTTTAGTGGTAGCCACTGACTTCTCCAAACTATTTCTTACGTTCTACTTTATGGTCTTCTTGCCAAAAATCAAAAAAGTTAAACCATTGATACGGGTACAGCAAACAAAAGTATTCTAACCTTTGTGCGTATTGATTAATCAGCTCGCCAATGTCGGCTTGTCTGGTTTTACGTGCAAACTTCAATTTATCTGATACATGTTCGAAAATAAGGCGATATTTGTCACCGTCTTTCAAACAAAACAAATAATACACAGGACATTCCAGCAAAGAAGCTAGAATAAATGGTCCTTGTGAAAACGGCGCTTGCTGACCTAAAAATTCGGCATAAACAACTCGTCCAGGAGACGTCGTACTGGTGCGGTCACCTACAATAACGACCTTCTCACCCGCTTCTACACGTTGTTTTAATAAAATGGCTAAGTCGACACCCACATCAGACACTTGAATGAAGTTAACATTCACATTGGGGTTAATCTTTTGCATTATCTTATTAAACTCAATAGCATGATGAGTAAAGACCAGTACATTAATACGGGTTTTATACTTACCAACACTGAGTGTGCGGCATACTTCTAAATTACCCAAGTGCGAGCCAATAAATACCGCGCCCTTATTATCTTCGAGTAATTTTTTAAATTTTTCATCATAACTGTATTGCACTTGTTCGATCGAAATCTTGCCAGTCCAAGCATCTATCTTATCAAATGCGCCTTGGGCAAAAGTATAGAAATGCTTAATACCTTCTCGATGACCCGGTTGTTTCAAGCTGCCTTTACGCTTTGCAACTTTGCCAAGGTAATTTAAAGATGCTTTTTTGCTTTCTCCGCCAGTAAAATACAAATACACAATGACAGGGTAAAGAATAATAGATAAACCAGTACGGCCTAGAATTCGGTAGCAAAGCAGCAGTATTTTCATACCTATATAGGTACCCCGCTCTTGCATTTCCGACCAGTGAACTGTGGTAGTCATATCGTTATTATGCCCATAATTAAGTCCTAAACTTACGCAATAATAACTGCGGTAAACGTTTTAACATGCCAAAAAACAAACGTGTGTGCATCCATGAAATGGCCACATTATCTTCCCATAACCGGAAATGTGAAACGCCATTTTCAGGATAATTAACCTTGGTTGGTAAGAAGATGGTATTTACACCATCCCAATATAAGCGCACCATAATTTCGGTATCAAACGCCATATATTCGCCAATATTGTTATTTTTGGCTAACAAGCCGAGCGTCTCAGCTAATGGATATACCCGAAAACCACACATGGTATCTTTAATGTCAAACGAGAGTGTTTCAATCCACACCCAAACATGAGTTAAATAACGCGCATAATAACGGTGTTTAGGCACAGATTCATTATAAATAGGTTGACCACTGATCAACTGACTTGGCTGTGCCTGTGATAACTCAACCAATTTATTGATATCGGTAATATTATGCTGACCATCGGCATCCACTTGAACAGCGTGAGTAAAGCCCATACTATCGGCATACTTTAGACCTGTTTGTATTGCCGCACCTTTCCCCTGATTCTGCACATGGCTGATCAAAGTGACATAACTGTATTTTTCCGCTAATCCCAGCATAAATACGCTACTGTCAGCATCGCTGCCATCATTAATCATGATCACAGGTAACTTGTATTCCGCTAAATCCCCTAACAACTTATCAATCACTATCGTGTGATTGTAATTGGGGATCACAATGCAATAACTCACAGACCACCTACCGTATTCTTTTCAGCACTATATACTGCAACGGTTTCAGCAAAAATAAGTCGACCAGAAGAATGAGATTTAATATCACCGTTTGACGTTGTGGATTGATAACTAAACAGCACTTTTTCAGCTGATTTTTTAGTTAACGTCAACACTACGTTTTGACCTGGTAAGATCATTTCCTGAAACTTCAACACTTGAATATTCATCACATCAGCTGTGCCCATGTTTAGATATTGCTTCGCATACTCAGCCGCCCAGTGCAGCTGAACCACACCCGCTAAGATTGGCGCTTGATCGAAATGACCTTTAAAGTAGTCCAAGTCTGTCGGGATATGCAAGGTTAATGCAACTGTATTACCAAGGCTTTCTACACTATCTGTGTTTAAGTTATCTGTATTCAAAAGCTCAGTACTGAGAATGGTTGCATTCACTTTTACTAATTCAGTCAAACAATTTCTCCAATTCTTTAATTACTAATTTACCTTGGGTATTAAATGGCATTTGTGCTGGATAACGCCATTTTTTAGGTAAACAGATACGTTCAAATTCACCGAGTAAATGCTGCTTAAAGCTATCATTCAGTGATTTTTTATTCTGTGCTGTCAGTATCGCCAGACCTTCAGCAGTCAATTCAACCACTGCCGCTAATACTTGTTTTTTCACGCCATCGAGTACGATCACACGCACCTCGTTGACCAAAACGTGTTGCTGTAAACAGCGTTCCATATGGTCGAGATTAATACGTTTTTCTTCGTGTTTCACTGTACGATCGGCGCGGCCTAACATTTCAAAATGTTGTTCATCAATACGCTGAACGCGGTCTTCGGTGACGTAATTAGCATCATTAATATAAGGTGATGTTAAGACTAACTGCGCAGTTTCAGGGATAACACGATAGCTAATATCGGGGAAGACCCGCCACGCACTTGGGCTTAATTCTTGGCACTGTCGCCACGCTATACCGCCTGTTTCAGTGCTGCCAAAGACTTCAATAGGTGCTTGTGATAATTGCTTAAATAACGTTTTCGCAATTTCAAACGGTAACGGACCACCGGAACTAAAGACACCTTGTAATTGTGCTTTATTTGTTATCAAGACATTATCTAAGCTCAACCGTTTTAAATGTGCAGGACTGGAGATCAATAATGCAGTTCGGGTGCCATCATTAGTTAACTCTTCGCTTAACTCTTTACCTAGCTCTTCGACCAAAAGCTGACTAATATGTTCAGGGTATTCAAAGGTATCATTAACAATTGCTAAGCCGGACTTTAACGGCAACAACAGTTTAAATAACAAACCATAGATATGTTGATGGGAAACTGTACTTAATAATAACTGTGAAGCATCTAAACGCGCAGTAAAGGTGTTTATTAATACATCCACTTCACAGTTAAGCTGACTAAACAGTTTCACAATCGGTTTATGCTGCCCGGTCGAACCTGATGTAAAGAATGTAATTTGGCAGTCTAATGGCGTAAACAGAGCAGCTCTGTCTTGTAATAGCTGACTTTGAACAGCAGTTACATCATGCTTAGCAATACTGTTCGTGTTAATCAAAGGCGTGTCGATTAATGCTGCATTAATCGCATCTAGCCCATCAACTTTAATATCACCGAGCGAAGCCTGACATTGTTGCGCGATATGCATGAGCGTTTGCTGCTGTGCATTCGGTGGCATAACAATATGACGACCTTCCAGTGCCAGAGCGAAAAAACCAACACTAAACTGATAGCTTGATTGATGAAACAGTAACACACTGTCTGCATCCATTTGGCGAATCACTTGTCTTGTATCGTGAATATCAGCACTAAACTGCTCAAAACTATATGCTTGCTTGTTAATATGAAAGCAAATATCACGCTGACGTAGCGACAGTTCTGTCATTATTCAGTATTCCTTTTGCGTAGTTTCAATACTTGGATTAGTACTGATCACTTCGCTATTATTCGCATGCTTTCGCTGCACAAATAGGCGTACAACAAATTCAACAGCGCATAAACTACCAATCAAGATATACGCGATAAAACCGTTATAAATAGTCCACACTTTAAATGAACTATATAAAGCCGTATACAATGAAATACTGGCATTAATGATGAAAAAACCACACCAAACTAAGGTTACTTTACGTGTGTAATTAACCGCATGCTCAGGTAAGTTCGGATCTTGTAATCGCGCAAATGTTTCAATGACAGTGGGCGGTTTAAGGTATGAATATGCAAATACCGCCAGCATGGCAAAGTTAACCATCAACGGATATAGCTTAAAACCAATATCTGAGTCTGTGAATAACGAGGTAACTATCGCCAAGCCTCCCAGAGTCGTCGCGGGTAATAACCAAGGCATTTTATTCAAGACACCACGTAACATCACCAAGCGCGACAGTAACAAAGCTAATAAGCCGAACGCAAGCCAAAAAGGACTAACGTAATTTAGTCCTAAATATACTGCAAAGGGGTAAAGCAATAAGCATAACCCCAAGATCACTGTAAGTAGTTTTTTCAACATATAATTCAACTGTGCACTAATGTGCTGTGATTATTTTACTAACGTAAGTTTTTCGATTTCGTTTACAACGTCTTCTACTGTACGCACTAATTTAAACACTTCAGGTTCAATTTTCTCGTTAGTAATGTCACGTAATTTAATGACTAAATCAATGGCATCAATACTGTCTAAATCTAAGTCAGTATATAAATTGGCACTGAGGTTGATGTCGTCTGCATCAATTTCAAATTCTTCAACTAAGATATCGGCTAATGTTTGGTAAATGTGTTCTCTAGATTGCATGTAAAGTCCTTAATTAAGCCGTAGCACGAGTCTGAGTAATAAATGCACTTAGTGCATCAATAGACGAAAAATGGTGTTTAATCTCTTCCGAGTTTGCATCGATTTTGATGTCGTAATGTTTCTTTAAGATCAGACCAAGCTCAAGCGCATCGATGCTGTCTAAACCTAAGCCTTCGACAAACAATGCATCCGCATCGTTAATATCATCAACTTCAATATCTTCAAGGTCTAATTCGGCAATAATAAGCTGTTTTAGTTCTGTTTTTAATTCAGTCATGGGTCAGTAGTTCCTGTTTAAAATAACTTTCAAGTTCACGGCAGTATTGGCGAACTTGTTTACTCATTGGTGTAGCGTCTGCAACTGAAAGCAATGGTACATCACGCGTCAACTGCAACATAAATTTGGCTTTTTCACTTGGAATTTGATACCAAGCCTCTGCTTTAGTTAATGTACTTGGCGTTACATTAATTAATACGGTTGTTATTGGCACCTGACAACGTAAAGCAATATTGGCTGCGCCACGTTGAAAGACCAATTCTTCCCCCGGTACTGTGCGTGTACCTTCAGGAAAAATAATCAAGTTGTTACCCTGTTCTAATGATGATTTACATGCATCCAACAAGGCTTCAGGGTCAGCATTACTAATATAGCCCGCATTTTTAATCACTCCGCGAATAAAGGGATTACTAAATAAATGCGCTTTAACCACACAATCAGCATTTGGAATAATAGAAAGCAACACGACCACATCAATCAATGATGGGTGATTAGCCAGGATCAATTGCCCTTGCTGCTGAGCTAGCTCTGCTCTATCACGCAGATCGAACTCGAAGATTCGCGTAAATGCCATGGTGGTAATAAAAAACCGGAAGCTATAATGTACGGTTTTACGCGCAGCGCGTTTTTGTGCTTGCTCGTCGCGAATACACAGTTTTTGAATTGGGAAGACGAACAATGTCAGTATTAAGCCACCAACGCCAAATAAACTAAAGCATGTCGCAGTGGCAAGTAAGCGCCAAAGGTAATTTAACTGTTTATACATGTGCAGAACCAGAGACTAGATCACATGTCCAAAGATGCCGTTCTGACGCAAACTTTAGCGTAGAATCAGTGTTTTCTTGATTAAACCAATCTATAAAACACAAACCAGCAGGTAAATTCAATTCAAGCGACAGTTTCTCATCGTCAATGCTAGGCGCTGCTAATGCTGAAAAACTAACATCGATGGCGGCCAATGTCGTTGTGGTTGGTATTAAAGTGACAACCATAGAAACGGCGTGGTCGATTTGTTGTTCATCTTTAAATTGTGAATATGACTCAGGTAACTCACGATCGGCATGCACAATAAGTAATTTATTCGCACGACCTGACTTTAATCGCGCATAAGCATCAACAAAAGCATAAAAAAAGCTATCTTTACCTGCAGATATAGCATTAATTGCTTGTTTGTTTTGTTTCAAAATACTGTATAATCCCGGCACGGCATTGTGTACAGAAGTACTAAATGCCGTCGGTGATATATCTTGATCTGCCGTTAATTCAGTCAGTAATTCAACCGTTTTATGTAAATCACCATGTCGACTTGAGAATATAATATCAATTTGCTCGGGGACGGCTAATGGTTCTGATAGCGCATTTTCAGCAGTATACAGTGCAATCTTCGCGAAAGGGCTTAAACGACGACGCTGCATTGCAGGTACAAATTCTAATTTAGGCCAAACGGATGATTTAACTTGTATTTTTTCAGAAGTATTAGCGTGTTCAGCGTTAGAGGTTGACCAAGAGCTAATACTTTCTATATATAACTTCAATGGTTTCTCCAAAAGCTAAAATGACGACAATATATATTGCCGCCATAGTAATTAATCGTTAATAACAAATCAATAGCTAAATATAAAATTAATAACTATCAATACGTTACAACATTCAATTTATGCTATTTTATAAACTAATAAAGGCTATTTGATTGTTAATACAACAATAATATCACTTACAATCACTTACAATTGATATTCTAGTTTATTTCTTATTTCTTCTTACAAGCAAGAAGTGTATGCCCAAGGCCTAAATCATCAGTATCTTGGTCCACGTACATACCCGCCTCTTGGATCAAGCGCATCATATCTTTTGAGTGATACATACGACTATTACCATTTGCCATAGCAGTAAAGTAGATGGATGTTGCATTCACACAGTAAGCACCTGCTTCGTAGGGCTGTCTATCCCAGAACGTTTCTAAAATATATAAACGACTATCGGCGGTCATGACGTCTGCGGCACGTTTTAGAATACTTAAGATCTCACTTTTACTAAAGCAATCTAAGAACTGGCTCATCCATATTGTATCTGCACCGTCAAAGAAGGTACGGCTTTCATCAAGTAAATCAGTTTCATGGCCGTGAACACGGTCGTCAACTCCAGCCTCTTTCGCATTTTCCAACGCAACATTAAGCTGCCCCGGTAAATCCATAATAGTAATGTTGACGTTTTCATCATACTTAGTACATGCTAATGACCATTTACCCGTATTACCACCCACGTCTAAAATGTGTTTAGGCTTGTGTTCAAACAATAACGCGAGTACTTCAGGAAAGGCATGATCTGAATAATAATGATCAAATTCGAACCAGCTTCTTTTTGCTTCTTCTGGTAACTGACTTAGACCCGGGTAAATTGTTTTCCAATCACCAAATACATGCAAACCAGCAGGCGTGCCCGTTTCAATGGCTTTATCTAAATCAAACAGGCCTTGATAACAAACATGATGGGTAAAGTCGAGATTCTTTAATGCCATGTCATCGTTTAGTAAAAAATAGCCTACTTTATCTAAAATGAAGTGATCATCTTGTTGCCACACCAAGCCCATGCTTAGTCCCATATCAAGTAATACACTGATACCGTATTCACTGGTATCAAGCTTGTCAGTCAATGCTGATAAACGAATACCTTGCTTGCCAGCTTCATCAACCGCTTTTAAAATACCAAACTTTAATAGGCAACGCGCAACTTGAAATGCAACGGGTGCGAATGCGATTTTCTGTGCTTCAAATTTTGCATTAAACGCTGATAATTCAGCCGGTTTATCATAAAACGCCATCATTAACTCCATGAATGAATTTAATTTTAAAATGTATTAATATAAGTTATTTTAATAGTTTAACGTATTTTGATTATATTTTCCGATTAAGATCATCGCTATACGTATAAACAAAAAGATACATAGCTAGCCACATAATTATCTATCAAAAAAAGAGAGATAATAATCAATGACAATTAAGACTTGGAAGCCTAAGAAGAATTAATAATGAAGAGTAATTGATATTTTACAGCGCTAAAAACCAAAAAAGCCTGCTTATATAAGCAGGCTTTTTAATATGGGGCGACTGAAGGGATTTGAACCCTCGACAACCGGAATCACAATCCGGGGCTCTACCAACTGAGCTACAACCGCCATTAACTTTCGACTTATCTCGCTAAATATTGTTAGCCAGACCGTCTGTTGTTTCGATGGAGAGATTATGCAGTAGTTAGATTAAACATGCAAGCCTGCTTATTTCGCATGAACACTTTGCATGCCCTTCGATTTAAATTTAATCAAACACCCAATATATAGAGGGGGTAACAACCCCCTCTTTAAAAACAGGAATTCTACTTAGTCTTTGCTTCTAAAGCTAAGTAGATTACTGAAACATTAAAGCTAACTAGATCTAAACTAAAAATTAAACATTTCTAAGCCGCTATCTAATATTTTATCCGCAATATACTTATGTGTAGCAGTTGTAGGATGGGTTACACCCCAAAATACATATTTGTCAGAACCGTCACTCGCACAGTCGTTGGTTAAGCTATGACTAAGCATATAATCAATAGCAGAACTACGGTTAATATCTAAACACGCATCACTCGCGTTAGTAAAGCCGTGTTGCTCTGGACTTTCTGTCAACCCTTCAAATAATGCGTACGCATCATATAGTTTGACATTGTAACCTTGAACAAGGTAGTACGCCGCCTGCTCTTTAATGAAGGCATTAAGAGCTACGATTTTAGCGCGTACTTTTGCGACTTCTTCTTTAGTCGAATATTTAAACTGTGGCGCTTTTGTCGCATCTGGCAGCGTCATCAATAACAAATTCTTAGCACCTGAATCTATCAAACGAACCAATGCACTACTATAGTCAGCTTTTACATCACCCACTTCTCGGTTGTAGTTCATAAAGTCATTTAGACCAAATTCTAACGTAAAAAGAATATTTTCAGGATTATAGTGATTCGCCATTTTCATATACGTAAGATAAGACGTAATTTGCTTATAGATACCTGTTAAAGCTACATATTGGTTGGTACCTGCGGCACCACCAACAGACCAGTTATAGAGTGGTATATTTTTTGCTTTCGCAACATATTCGGTCCACACAAAACCGTTCGAAAAATGGCCTAGGAACCAAGAGTTAGGGTTAGGAAAACGCCATTGCGATGCGTTAAACATATTTGCAGTATCAGACAAGCTATCACCAAATGCGACAACTTTATTGATCTTATTTGGCTGCATTACGACATCATTTGTCCAAATCGAGTGATTATATGAAAAACGATTATTTGCTGCAAAGTAGGTAATATCAGCGTTGTCATGATCGACCCCTAAAGTATCAGCACAACTCTTCTTTATTACGTTCTGTGGCGTATTCGTATAGAACATATTTTTAAAAGAAGTAGAGGACCACCAATATCCATCAATCTTTAAGTAATCACCATCAGCATTTACCGCCCACTCCCAATCCGTTGCAGCATCATCATGTGAATTGCTGGTACGGTACCAACAGCGTACATAGGTATATGTATTTTCATCCTGAATGCTACTAGCTTGTGCAGCCATAATAGGCTCAGGAACCATAGTGGTTTCACTTGCCGCAGCAGTGAAAGACAGTATCGCACTGAGTAGAATAGTTAATTTCTTCATCGCTTACCTCTTATTGATTAAATTATCAAAAAACAATGAGAATAATTCTCATTAGAGAGATATTTTGAATAAATGCTCTATAAAGTCAACGCACTACTATATAATTAATCTTATTTGGGAGGCTAATTCAAGTAATATCAACTATCATCAGATCTGTTCATGTTTTAAAGTTAGCGCATTTAGCTAACGTGAGATTGGAAAGTAAGCAACTGATTTAATATGCTTTTATTTAGCAAACTATTCAGTCCAAAATTTGAAAACATAACAATTCCACATAAAATTTGAACTTTTCGCTCGTAACTAAATAGAAAATAAAACCACCAAAATAATTATAGATTATGTATACCAAGTCGACATTGTTCAATAATCAAACAAATATATTATCTATTTTTATACACACAGCCAAAAGCCTCAATTCGAAAATAGCGAGCTCGAAAATTACAGATATAAAAAATCCGCTGCAACTGCAAGCGGATTTTTAGGGTTATTAAAACAAATAATTATATCATCAAACTTAATTAAAACGCATATTTAACAGTCACACCGTAGTTACGTTCAGCTTGAGACTGATCATTATCTTGTGTCGTTAAACCACGCACATCACTCCATGCCCAGTACTGCTCATTTGTTAGGTTATAAACACCAGCGCGTAATGTTAAGTCTTCCATTGGCTTGTAGTATGCAGTTAAATCAACCACTGTTGAACTTGGGTTTTCAATCTGATTTTCGGTACCTGTTTTAGTTGAATTTATATCACTTTCATCTTTCTTCGCGGTATAAACAGTTTTCAATGACGTACCCCAGTTTGCACTTGGGCTATCATAGTTAAGGCCAACGACCATGTTCCAAGGCGCGACACTATTTAACGCTTTACCGTCTTGATCTTCACCTTCAGTGTAAGCCGCAGCTAAGTGTAAGCTTGTACCATCAAATGCACCAATTAAGCTATCTAACCAAAGGTTAGTCGCAATTTCAGCACCTTTGACGATGGCTTTATCTCGGTTTTCATACGTTGTTATACCGCCAGTATATGCAAGATCGCTATAATCAACCACCGTATCAATAAAGTTATCATAATCACTATAAAATACAGCAAACTCGTAGTTACCAGCATTAAAATTACCACGAATCCCCGTTTCATAAGAGATACTTGTTTCTGCCTCTAGTTCTGAATTTGGTTGGCTCTTGTAACCACGAGCACTGTTAGACCATGAGTAAAATAACTCTTGGAAATCCGGAGCTCTAAAACCTTGGCTTACTTGTGCGAATACCTTGGTAGCATCAGTTATACTATATAACGCCCCTAGCTTACCGGTTACAGCAGAGTCTGAATAATTTTTATAATCATTAGGTTCATAGCCGACTACCTCGCTATGTTTTCCAGCTGGGTTAGTATTATCTGGTTTAGTACTAAACCTATCGAAGCGGATACCAGGGGTTAATACCAGTGCACCATCAAGTAGTAAGATCTGGTCCTGTAAATAAGCACCCCACTTGCTATCCTCGGCCTCTGGCATGTAATAATAAAGCTTAGTACCTGTATCACCATTTGCTTTGACATAATGAGTTAAATTGGTATTTTCAATATCACGACTGGCATAAGACAGGCCGTACACTAAATTATGCTCCATTCCAGCGAGTGTGAATGATTTCTCAAATTGAGCGCTCGCTTCGTAACCTTGCTCGGCGTAAAAATAATCTTTCAACTGACTGTCACCAGCTGCTTTAGAAAGCATAGTTTGTGCTGTCTGCTTACTTTTCTGCCAGTCAAATTGCAATGCCATAACGTCAAACAAAGCATTATTTGCAGTCAAAATATATTTAGCACCGAGACGTTGACGTTCGCTTTTATCTTCCGAAGCAGCGTCCCAACTACCAGAATAATGAGTAGAATAAATAGGCAAATCAGTATCAGTATCAGAAACGATCTGCTCACCTGTAAATTCAATGCGATTATTTTCGTTTAACTGATATTGTAATTTAGCTAAAACATTATTTTTTTCTGTTTCTTGCGGATCAACTTTACCGAAGTTTTTCTCTTCACTGCCAGCTCTGTGAGTATAAGCCACCAACGACTCTAGATCGCCAGTACGATTAGCTAATGCTACAGATTGGGAAAAGCTGCTATCTGCTGAGCTATAGCCAAATTTAACATGACCGCCACTAGTATCACCAGCATCAAGAAAATCTCTCGGATCCTTAGTTTCAAACGCCACAATCCCACCAATCGCATCACTACCGTATAAGCTAGATGCAGCGCCTTTAACAATTTCAACTGATTTAATCATATCAGGGTCAATTTCTAAACGACTAGATTGGATAAAAGACTGCCCGGAATCAAAACGATTTGCCTGTGAAACGCCATCAACAACAATTTTAATTCGGTTACCTTCCATGCCTCGGATATTCACACTTTGAATACCATAACGCGGGTCACTTTCTACTGTTACACCCGGTGTATAGTCAAATAATTCACCGACATCTTTCACTAGATTTTCTTCGATATCATCTGCAGAAATAACACTAACCGAAGCAGCAACATCAGTTAGCAATTGCTCCGTTCTTGTCGCTGATACAACTGTTGTTGCATCAACCATATTATCTTTGCTGCTGATATCAGCCAGTGCAGGCATTGATAATGCCAATAAAATGGATGTGGTTAAATACTTCTTGTTCCAAGACATCTAGAATTTCCTAAGGTTGCCATAAATCTTTGAGTGTCAACAATGTATCAAATACAAATAAGAATTACTATCATTCTCATTGATATTTACAATAAATTTACACGTGAAGAACACACTTATTAACATTAATGAAGATTTTTATTAAAATTAATGATAGGCATATCTTTCGAGTATATTTCTAAACAGAATTAGTGGTTTGTATGGTTAAAACATCAGTGTTTAACTATAAATAATGAATAAATATGAGAATATGGTATATTCAGGCACTATTTTTAATTAACCTATCCATAATAGATAGCTCAACTGCAAATTTTCCCGTTCACAGGGTAAAAATTTGTTTCTGTATTTAGGTATGGCACCTAGATATTTAATAAGTATTTAACGCTCAGAGTAAACAATCCAGTCATCAATCATGAGACTGTAATATCAATGGTTAGGATTCATCCCACCACACTATTTACTCGGTATTAAATATCAACTTCAATCATAGAATCAGCGTTATGATCTGTTTACTCACATTCATTTCAGATTAAGTAAAACACATCGGACTGATAAATAACCAAGAGGTAATATGAATACTATTTATTCAATTGGTGAACTCGAATCTTTTTTAATTGCATTTTTAGTGCTGTTTTTAGGGCATATCATTAATAAAAAAATCCCAGCACTGCAACGCTTTAATATCCCCGAACCGATTGTCGGTGGATTGCTCGTGGCAATAATAATTACCCTTTTACACTTTCAAAATATCACACTTGAATTTTCTCTCCCCTTACAAAGTACATTGATGCTCATGTTCTTTAGTACCGTCGGTTTAGCTGCCAGTTATACTCAGCTACTGAAAGGCGGCTCAAAAGTGTTCCTTTTCTTAGCCGTAGCATCTCTCTATATTATTATTCAAAATGGTATTGGTGTGGGCTTAGCAACGATGCTTGGCCTTGAACCCATCCTAGGTTTAATTGCGGGCTCAATCACTTTGTCAGGTGGTCATGGCACTGGAGCTGCTTGGTCTCAAACATTTTATGATTTGTACGGAATGAATACTCTTGAATTAGCGATGGCAGCCGCGACTTTTGGCTTAGTGATTGGTGGTATTATCGGTGGTCCGATTGCCCAACGACTCATTACCAAACATAATTTAGAATCTGAGTATGGTATTGGTACTAACCACCACGAACAGTTTCCTGAACTCGTCACTTACAACGAATTAGAAGAAGATCGTATTACAGGTAAAAGTATCATTGAAACACTATTTATTCTGTTAACTTGTGTTGTTGGTGCAGGCTATGTTGAACAAGCCGTGTCACTACTTAATATCTCTTGGTTGAGAATTCCTGACTTTGTTTATGCATTATTTTTAGGCGTGATCTTCACCAACACAACAGAAGTAACCAAAAGTTATAAAATAAACAGTGAAGCAATTGATATCCTTGGTACAGTTGCCTTATCACTGTTCTTAGCAATGGCATTAATGAATCTCAAATTGTGGAATATTTTTGATTTAGCATTACCACTGCTTATCATCTTAGCAGTGCAAGCGGTTGTACTGGCGATATTCTCGTATTTTGTCACCTTCAAAATAATGGGTTCAAACTACGATGCAGCGATTATTGCTGGCGGACATTGCGGCTTTGGTCTTGGTGCAACGCCCACGGCGGTAATGAACATGGGTTCACTTGTTTCACGCTACGGCCCCTCGCCACAAGCATTTATGGTCGTGCCTATTGTGGGCGCCTTCTTCATTGATATTGTTAACTTGATTATCCTGCAAGGTTACATCAGTTTTATTGGATAAAGTTCCAGCTTATCAGGTCTGTAAATATCAGACCTGATAAGCATAGCAATGCTCATATACCCAACTACTATCTCAGCTTTGGCTTAACTCGATTCGCACGTCGAATACATATTACAATATAAAAAACGGCTAAAATCATCGGTACAGTCCATAAAAAAACCATTACCCCTCCCCAATTACATAAATAGATGGTTATTATTATGTGTGATTAAATTAATGAATCGTTGGCTGAGTATCTGCAAGCCATTCGGGTGATATTTGTAAAGCATCAAAACAAGATTCACAGATAGGGTGACGACGACTAAAATCCAATAATGGTATCAAGGTAACTTTAACCGCTTTTGTCGCTAATGACTTGAAGGTGTCCGATACAGATTCGCCACGTAATAATGCCATCATCCACTGATGCGGCATGGTTAAATATCGTAGTGCGGTATAATGTTGGCCTTGTTCTTCATAGACTGCAGCTAAATTATGCTGAACAGATATCCAAGCCATGAGCAGCTCTTCATTTTCAGGATCATTTTCCCACTGTTGCTTTATCTGCTCGACTGCATTTTGGTAACAAAACTCAGCATCTTCCCAAGATTTTGAATCAAAACAACTGTTTCCATTTTCCACCAACACTTTCCAAGTTTGCATAACGACGCCCTAATAATAATGATTCTCATTTATATTTGATAATCCTTATCATGTAAAGCTAAATTGATGCAAAACCGAAATATAATTTAATCATTCATCAATTTGCATTAATTGATGAGAACTGTGCCCAACTCTGACGCTTCCGATAAATCGTTGATGCACTTATATCAAGCAAGGCTGCTGCTTTTGGAACATTACCATTACAATGTGCTATCGCATTTTCAATAATCTGTTTTTCACTTTGCCACAATGGAATTATATCATCCTCCACCTCCGCTACTAGCCTTACATTCTCAGGCTTAAAGTTGTCGCTGTCATGAGAGATCAGTGTTGGTAAATGTTTGCGTGGAGGCAGTAAATTTAAATAGTCATCAAATGCTAATAAATGTGGATTTCGTTTCTGTTCATCAGCTATATTTTCTTGGAGCATTTCAATGGGTAACATTGCGCTTGTTACTATATTTGAATTATTTAAAACCACTATTTGTCTGATCACATTTTGCAACATTCGTACATTACCCGGCCACGAGTAATTCGTAATTATTTCGATTGCTTTATTATCAAAACCTTTAAATGCTTTACCCTCTTCATTACTATAGTCACTCAATAATTGCTGAGCGATTAAAAGACAGTCATTATTACGCATACGTAAAGGGGGCAACTCAATAGGAATCACATGCAAACGATAAAAAAGGTCTTCACGGAACCTGCCTGCCATTACTTCATTCCAAGGTTGTCTATTCGTTGCGCTAATAAAACGCACATCAACATGTTCTTCTTGTGATCCGCCAACACGTTGAAATACCCCTGTTTGGATAAAGCGTAATAACTTACTCTGTAAATCAAGGTCCATTTCGCATATTTCATCCAGAAAAAGCGTCCCACCATGAGCGCGAGTTGCTGCGCCATCACGATTAGATGTGGCCCCTGTAAATGCACCTTTCATATGACCAAAAATTTCGCTTTCAATCAATTCTTTAGGTATTGCTGCACAATTAAGTGCAACAAAGGGCTTCGTTTTTCGTATACCACAATCATGAACAGCCTGCGCACAAACTTCTTTACCAGTCCCGCTTTCACCAACGATAAAGACTGACGCTTTACTACTCGCGACACAGTCAATCGTTTTATATACCGCCTGCATTGCGAGTGATTCTCCAATGAAACCTTGAAAGTTATTTTTAGGTAAACTATTTTCATATCTGGTAACCAGATTAATTAAATGTAGCTGCTTAATCGCATTACGCACTGTAATTGAAAGACGCTTCGCATCAAAAGGTTTGACCAAAAAATCAAATGCACCAGCGCGCATTGCATCGACCGCAATATCAATTGAGCCGTAAGCCGTAATCATAATAATACTAATATTAGGGTGTCGCTGCTGCACTGTTGTTAAAATATCCATACCTGAAACATCTGGTAATTGAATATCTAAAATCAGTAAATCAGGTTGCCACCGAGTAAGCTCAGCAAGTGCATCTCGTCCTGATTTAACATGAGTAACCTTGGCACCTTCAGAACGCAAGTAAGTACTGTAAATAGCACCAACAGAAGCACTGTCTTCAACTAATAACGCAGTAAACTCCATATAAGGACTCCTTGTCATGCCAACCCTGTGGCACATACCTTAATATTCTAACTTTAGTCACGAATTAAAAATTAATGAGAAATATATCTTCGCCGTACCTTCAATTGTAAATTTCGCCATAAATCACGATAACAATACGCTAATAATAATGTATTTATCGCGAGGAGAATAAATTCAACAACACGATAACCATCAATTTTACTTATATGTACAAGCAATAAAATAATAAAAACCAGCCACGAAATAAATAAGTGTGATTTGCAATAAGATAAGTAAACTAATCGCTGACTAATCACGTAAAACAGCACACCGCGAACGAATACAGTTAATACCATGGTCAGCAATAAACCAGTAATTCCAAATTCACCAACAGCCCAATAACCAATAACCACCATATGTAATGCACACACGCCATCAATAATCGATGTCCATTTAGCGCTTTGCTTTAAGAAACAGCCAATATTCAACAACTCAGAATGAAAACGTAAAGCCATAATCAAACACATCCAAGGGATTAAACTAACACTATCTCGGTAACTGTCTGGAAGCATAACGTCCATTAATATGGGGGCCATAAATAGCATACTACCGGCTAACAACATGCCAATTTGTACACCTAATATCGCGTATTTCGCGCCTCGTGTTGGATCGAGATCATGAATTTTAAAACGCCGCGCATACCACCACATACGGAAGGGTTCAAACGCGACTGATATCATGAGTCCAAACTGTCCAGCGGCAAAAAATATCGCCAATTGTTGTTTACCTAGATGAATAACTACCAACCAATTCTCAGCCCCATTAAGGCCGTACACAAAAATGCCCGAGAAAACAATAAATACAATATAGCGATAATGCTGAATTGAAAAAGAAGCACGCCGGCCTTGTAAGTGACGGCGGAAATAGATTAACACCCCGATTGCAATAGACGAGCTACTAATAGCACTCGATAACATCATTCCCGTGACCCCATAACCCGATAAAAGGAACACTATCGAAAGCGTGGTTTGTAGCCCGCCTTGCGCAATGGAAAAGCACATAAAGGGTAATGCCCTATGTGTCATTCTAAAATAGCAGTACGGCACGGTAAGTAATGAAGATAAAGATAAACTAATGAGTAATAATTGCAGATCAAATAAACGTAAGCTAATGGGTAGCCACGTCATAATCAGTCCGCTTAGAGGTAAAGTAAGACCAAGAAATATGGCCGCACACAAGAGTGATAACCGGAAACATTGACGCATTACCGCTGCGTTATCTTCTTTCACCTGACTACTCGCAAAACGGAATAATACATCACCGAGCCCTAATGTCAGGAACAAGCTCATCATCGACGCAATACTAACTAAAAAATTAAGCTCACCGTATTCAACTTGCGTTAATATTCGGGTGACAATGGGCATCATAATGAAACCCAATCCTTTTAGTACAAAGATACCGAAACCATAAATAAACATCTCTCTCAGACTATTCATTTAATTCTGGTTCCTTCAATTAAATGAGATAAACGACGGGCTTGTACCTGCGCGTTAAAGCATTGTTCAACGCGCTGCCTTGCTAATACTCTCATCTGTTCCCTGACATTATTTTGGCATTGCATAAAACTTTCAATCGCGAGTTTTAGCGCAATAGTGTCCTTCGGCGCAACAATATACCCAGTATCCTTAGTCACAATTTCACTACAGCCCATTACATCACTCGTGATCACGGGCAGTCCCATCGCCATTGCTTCTTTTAAGACCATAGGTTCTGTATTGCGGTCCCCATCTTCCGAAGTACAAAACGGTGCAACAAAGCCATCATAATTAGCGCCCTCTCGCCCTATCCAATGTGGAGAGCGATAACCAAGTAAACGTACAAATGCATTAAGCTTTAGTTTTTTGACCAAGTCATAGAGCTGTTTTTGTGACGGACCTTGACCAACAATATCTAAATGAGGACGCTGGTTTTCAGCAATTAAAGCAAGCGCCTGCAGCGCATATACAATACCTTTTTTTTCGACTAGTCGACCGACAAAAAGAAGTTCGAGTTGCTTATGGGCAGGCGCAGGATGAACAACAAATCGAGATATATCAACACCACTGTGCAACAGATGGGTATGCTTAGCCCCTAACCTCTCAAATGTATCAGCCATACTTTGGCATACTGCAATATTAAAATCACAAGCAGATAACTTGAACTGAATATCATCATTATTCACATATACATCATGACCATGACCAACACTTGACGTTGCAATATCAAGCCAGCGGGCTGCTACTAAGGTATAGGCCAAACTGCAATGCATAAAATGGCAATGAAAATGATCACAGCAGGACTTACTGGCAAGATAAGCCAGCTTTGCGCCATATAACAATAATGACTTGGTTGGAATTGCATGCTGATTTTTAGCACACATCAATGCTTTCGCCATTGCGAATGGTCTTTTTGCTACAAACCTTGAAACGTCTCTATTTGATGCACTGTTGACATCAATAACACTAACGTTATGAGGTAGTGTTATGGCTAAGTCTCGCTTAATAAAACAAAACACCGTTACCCTGTGCCCCGCCTTTGCTAAGGCCTGTATTTCTGTAACAATAAATGTTTCTGAGGCAATAGGAAATTCTGGAACAACGATCGCGATATGTTTCATTGCGATACCTTAAGCAAAAAAGTTAACCTAAGTATAGAAATAATAATGATATTGGCATTGTGGAAGTGAATTTTAGGCTGGCCTACCGTATAATATTCTGTTTTATAGTATTAGTGAGTGTTTTTGACCATGTATATTGATCCACAATGGCGCATATTAACAGTTGGTGATGGTGACCTGTCATTCTCCAATGCTTTATTTCAACATCATGCTCCGCAACACTTAACAGCAACAATTTATGATTCTCTCAGCACCTTACAATCTAAGTACGGTGATGATTTTCATCAACAACTGTTAAAGCACGATTGCCAAGTTTTAACTGAATTCGATATTACCAATCCAGAGACTTGGTCTACAGTGACTAAACAT
>Ga0209292_1002599_pt1 | contig 20601 bp, 16 predicted proteins | sample GOMGulsemesocosm_2_FD_184634 | JGI IMG/M metagenome (GOLD analysis project Ga0209292, IMG submission 184634) | Methane-oxidizing microbial communities from mesocosms in the Gulf of Mexico - GOM9C Gulf of Mexico (SPAdes) (version 2) | ecosystem: Environmental > Aquatic > Marine > Cold seeps... | reverse complement strand
GCTATCGCTTCAAAAAGTGCTACTTGTTGTCTTCCGTTATTCTGGTTAGACATATTGAAAATATTTTTCAATTCAGGTTCATGTAAGAACAAACGGGAATAAAAGTGTTTAGTTAAAGCTGGTCCTGCATTTTCTAGAAGGGGGATAGTGCTTTTTATTATCTGGATATGTTGTTCAGTTAACATTGTTATTCCTAAATTAAATAAGTTGTATGGGTGATAAAAGACAAAGGTATTTGTCTCGTTAAGTTTGAATTAAATGCGTTGTAGTTATATTTTTATCCAACGCCAATTACTATCGCAATGACTGACAAGGAAATGGACATGAGAAAGCAACAGGTGGAAGGAAAATCAAAAAGAAGGCGTTGGCCAGGATGATTTAGTCCCGTTGGTGTTTGTTTTTCATGAATTAATTGAAGCAGTTCGGAGTCTTGAATATTTATCATCTTAGAAATTCCTTTTACCAAAACCATGTAAAGCAATACACCGCAGTACATAACCAATTTTCAAAAGAGCAGCGAAAATTATCGTGGCGATATGCGCCGAAATTTGTACTGATATTGCAAAAACCTCATCGAACGCAAAGTTAATCATAATGCTGGATGTAACAACAAAGAGAGAGAAAATCATCAAGTAGTTACCGACAATTAAACACTTTTGATAATTCAAAGCATTTGGTATCGAAGGTAATGAATTAGCGATAGTAAATTGTGAATACATACATGACTCCATAATATTGTTGTTTTATCAGTGTGCGGTTATATCGTTGCATAACTCAGATATTGCAAAGTCAGTGCCAAAATATTTAATTGTTAATAATCAGTTGGTTGGTTTGTTTTGTTTATATTGAGTAGTCATAAGGACTCGCATTAAATGTAGTCTTTATGACTCGTTAGTGATATTGTGATGGTTGCATAAGGGGGGAATATGAGCCAAATTTCAACAAGTGCGATTATTGAATTAGCACTGAATTTAGCGGGTAGTTTAAATACTAAAGATAGATTTGACCGATTATTAGATACCGTGAGAAAAACCATTGTTTGTGATGCGGTCGCTTTGTTGTCGTTTCACGGAGAAATGCTTAAACCTATCGCTTTACAAGGTTTAAGCAGAGATACCTTAGGGAGGCGATTTCATGTAGCTGAGCATCCAAGATTTATTGCATTGTGTAAATCAAAGTCACCTATTCGGTTTGCTGCTGATTCTCCATTGCCTGATCCTTATGATGGCTTATTAGTTGACCGTCCTGGAGATTTACCTGTTCATTCTTGCATGGGTTTACCGCTATATTATGATGACAAATTATTGGGGTTATTAACCATAGATAGTTTAACTCCGCATATTTTTGAAGACATTCCCGAACGTACTTTAGAAGTGATTTCAGCAATGGCTTCTGCAACACTTAATACTGCCTTTCTAATTGAACAATTAGAAAACCAGGCTGATCATTCTAAGCAGGTGGTTTCAGCGTTAACCGAAGAGGCTTGGAAACGTGATGGTGGCGAATTAATTGGCGAAAGTCCGATCATGCAAAAGCTCAAAGAAGAAATAGATATTGTTGCCCCTTCAGATTTTAACATCCTTGTCTATGGTGAAACGGGTGTGGGCAAGGAGTTAGTTGCTCGTACCCTTCATCAGAAATCTTTAAGAAAAAAAGGGCCGTTGGTTTATGTTAACTGTGCAGCCTTGCCTGAAAACCTAATTGAAAGTGAGCTTTTTGGTCATGTTAAAGGGGCTTTTACAGGGGCAGATAAAAATCGTGCGGGTAAGTTTTCTTTGGCAAGCGGCGGTACCTTGTTCTTAGATGAAATAGGTGAGTTACCACTCGCGGCGCAAAGTAAAATATTGCGAGCAATACAAAGTAATGAAATTCAGCCTGTTGGTCAAGACAATGTCGAAGAGGTTGATGTTCGTATTGTTACTGCTACGAATAGAGATTTGAAAGAAGAAGTGAAAGCTGGCCGATTTCGAGCAGATTTATACCATAGGTTAAGTGTATATCCCATCCGAGTGCCTGAATTACAAAAAAGATTGGGTGATGTTCAATTATTGAGTGGTTATTTTGTTGAACATACAAAACAAAAGTTAGGCTTAGCTCAACTGAAGATAACCGCTGACGCTATTACTCATCTAGAGCAATACAGTTGGCCTGGAAATGTTCGCGAGCTAGAGCATGTGATCAGTCGAGCTGCATTAAAAGCAAGGGCACGGCAGATGGACAGAAAGATTATCTCAATAGAAAGCGCTGATTGTGGCTCACTTAGTATGAGCAAAAACGAAAAACTAACTACCACAAATGTACCTGTTTTGATGAGCAGTGAATTTGCTACGATTAACCTAAGAGAGGAAACCGATCGTTTCCAACGTCAGCTCATTAGACAAACATTAACACAAGAAGATGGAAATTGGGCCGCAGCGGCGAGAAAATTATCTATGGACAGAGCAAACTTAAATCGCATCGCTAAGCGATTAAATATACAGGTGGTTAAATCAGTCATTGAAAACTAATGTAAGCTCAATCAGTCATCAATAATATATAGTTCTCGTCAATACAGGCGAGATCAAGACCTAAAATATTATTCCTTAAGAGTAAAATCATCATTAATCTTCTTTATTGTAAATCAAATTTTAAATACATTTTCTTATAATATTGCATAAAAAATATATATTTCAATTGATATAAAACCAAATTTAATCGTTATGGCGTAAGGTTGACGTTAATGTGACGTGTCGCTGTCAAGCTATGCTGGGTAAGCTGTTGGGGAATTATCATTCTTTGGAATTATTTATGAGTGTCTCAATAGAGAAAGTTAAAAAATTACGTAAACATAGTGGATGGTCACAAGAGAGGCTTGCAGAAATCAGTGGGCTTAGCCTTAGAACTATTCAAAGAATTGAAACAAGTGGTAATGCTTCACTTGAATCTCAGTTAGCCATTGCAACTGCATTTAGTATTTCACCGGGTGAATTGTTAGATAATGAAAAAATTGAAATAGGTAATGGAGGAATTAACTGGGGAGGAATTTTAGGCGTACTTTTATGTGTTTTCTTGATGATGTTTCAATTTGATTTAGGCAACACATCCTTCTTTGATCTCTATAGCCTATTACTGGTGATCGGTCTTTCTGTTGCTATTTCATCTATTTCTATGGGGTTAAATAACACGTTAACCACAATATTACTTTTTCGTTGGGTGTTATTCTTACCTAAAAATAAAGTGGGCATGCAAAAACACCTTCCAGATTTAAATAAATTGATCATCTATTGCCATGTATCCGGAGCGATATCGTCATTAGTGGGGATTATTTCAGTACTGATGACACCGGATTTGTCTCAATATCACCTCCAAGCTCAGTATCCTTTAGCTGTGGGCTTAGGCGTAGCATTATTAACATCCTTGTATGCTGCCATGTTAGCAGAACTTATATTACGCCCTTTAAAACATCAAATTGAACGTTTGCTTATACAGCATCAAAAACGTTTAACTCAGCAATAACTGACAGGGATTATTATGCTTTCCTCTTACTTTTATCAAGTTAATCAAACTTATAATAAAAATAATTTATCCACTTTAACTCGATGTTTAGTGGTCATTATTATTATGAGCTCTTTTAATCTTTCTGCGACAAATTTTCCATCTTTTATCTTAAAAAATAAAACTTCGACATTAGAAATTACTCGAGTAAATACACCACCTTTAAGTGATGGTTCTTTACCTTCAGATGTTTGGATAAAAATAAATGAAGTTGGAAGTTTGCATCAAATATTTCCTAATGAATATCAAGAAACTGAGCTTAAAAGCGAAATAAAAATCGCTTACGATCAAGACAATCTTTATATCAAAGCTAAATTATTTGATGACGACATGGCAAATATTAGTCGAAATGTGATGTCAAAAGGTCAAGAAATATGGCAAGACGATTTGTTCGCTATTGTATTAGATCCTTTCAACGATAAAACAAATGGCTATTATTTCGCAAGCAATGCCAATGGTTTCAAAGAAGAAGGCTTGATCGCTAATAATCGTAATTATATGGGGAATTGGGATGGAATTTGGCAGGTAAAAAGTAAAGTCTTTAGTACTTATTGGACCGTCGAAATGTCTATTCCGTTTAAAACACTTTCTTTTGATACCTCTAAAGAACAATGGGGGATTAATTTTTTAAGAGAGGTAAAACAGCCAGAGCAAATATATTATTGGGCTTCTCATGGAAATACAGCATCACCTTGGGCACCAGAACATGCAGGGCTTGTCTCATCCATTAAAAACATAAGTCAAGGTGCTGGAATAGACATTAAGTTATCAACGAGTTTTTCCCAGCAACGATCTCCAGCAATAGAGACCTCAAACTCAGCAGAGCCATCTCTTGATATTGTATATAAACCAACACCCGCTATATCAACCTCATTAACGTTTAATACCGATTTTTCTGCGACAGAAGTAGATCAGCAACAAGTAAATTTGACCCGATTTTCATTATTTACTCCTGAAAAACGTGATTTCTTTTTACAAGGTGCTGATATTTTTGAATTCGGTGATATAGGAACGAATGCACGACCATTTTTCTCTAGAAATATGGGACTATCAGGATCAGGAGTACCACTGGATATTAATGTGGGGTCGAAAATTACCGGGCAAATAAATAATACTCGTTTCGGTGCCTTAGTCGTTAATCAAGATCTTAATACTTCAACGCAGGTTCCTCATTCAGAGAGTGATTCAGAAAGTGAAACGAATACATTAGCGGTTGCCCGAATCACCACACAACTAAGTGAAGAATACACCGTGGGATTAATTTCGACTCATGGAAATCCTGACAATGAAAATTTCAGCTCACTCGTGGGGATTGATTCACAATACCGAAATAAATCATTTCTTGATGGCGATGTCTTTGAAATTAAAGGTTGGTACCAACAAAGTATCAATGAAGAAGCTAATCAAGATATTAGAGGAGATGCTTTCAGTGTTGGCATTTATCTACCAAATGAACATATAAATGCAAAATTAGCTTATACCAACATAGATGCTTTATTTGATCCTGCGCTTGGCTTTATTAATAGAAATAATATTGAAAAAGTAGACGGTTGGATAAGCAACACCAGCCAATTAGAAGCTAAATGGATCGATAAATTATATCACAATGTATATTTTGATTACGTAAAAGAGCGAGGAGGGAGTGTGTCGTCTAAGTATTATGCTTTTGATCTTTTGGATTTAACCACTACCACACAACAATACTTCAGGTTGACGTATCAATATACATTTGAGCATATAAAAGAAACGTTCAGTTTGGTTGATGAGTTACAGGTTCCAACGGGAAAGTACGACAACATTCAATGGCAATTATCGACTTCTTCAGACCGTTCAAAGTCTTTTTCTTATGGGTTAGAGTGGCATAAAGGCGATTATTTTCAGGGAAATATGGACTACAAAGCAATAGATGTAACGACAAACATTAATCGGTTTATCAAAGTATCAGCTCAAGTTAATGAAAGAAAAATTTCCTTTTCCCATCAAAACTTTACAGTGAAAACGGCATCATTAAAAGTTGACATTGCTTTTTCGCCTAAGCTGTTTTGGAACAATTGGATTCAACACAACAATGTTTCTGACCAAATAAGCGTTTATTCAAGATTGGTTTGGCAACGTACACCGTTTAATACATTTAATGTTGTAATAAATCAAAATTATCTTAAGGGCAATGAAATAAATGAACGTCATAAATTTAACAAAGAGTATCAAGATATCATTCTAAAACTGAGTTACATGTGGAGGTTTTAACGTATATATAATAGTTTTGTGAAATTTTAGGTGGTAAACATTGTCGACAAATATAGACTTTTTTTATAAGCATTAGAGGTATCCTTTAAAATTACCTTTAATTGTCGACAATATGTGTTTTAATGGTTTCTTTTATTACGAAGGAAATTTATGAGCAATTATGATTTGTTTGGCAGTATAAATACGTTTTTTATATTTGTAAGTTTATATGGTGTTTTATCACAAGTAAGAAAAATTTGGCATCGGAAAGTAGAAAGTACAAAAGGCGGTGCTACAGAACTCCTTTCTATTAATCAGTTTAATGTCAGTTACTTAGCATATCTGTCTTTTTTTATTTATGGATACTCGATTGAACCTTTTAACCATTATATTGTATGGCCTCGATTTATTGCTGCTGCTTTAGTTGGCATTATTCTTTATGAAATATGGTTAGATAGGCGAACTAAATCTTCTCTGATTAGTTTGTCACTCGTTGTATTTTCTTTAGCCGTTGGTTTGGTTGGCCTAATTTATGGAGATACTTTTGTTGATGAAGGGAGGAATGTGTCGACAATAATCATTCTCGCGATATCGTTACTCATCATACAAGGTTATTCTCATCAAATCAGGCTCATTTTAAAGTCGGGAGCAACAGGCGCAGTTGATTTGAAAATGAGTCAATTTATTTTTTTAATGGATATTTCTACTATCGCTTTTGCATTAGCTATGGGAATTGATAACGGTTGGCCGTTAATGGTTCTTGCAATAACGAGTGGCATAACAAAAATAATAATTATGTATTTGTTTAAGTGGGTAAGAGTTAGTCCAATTGCTTTGCACCGTAGGAGTAATTTTTCAGGGTAACACTGTTAATTACTTACAGATATGGACCTTTTATTTATTGATACTTCCAAAGCCTTCGGAACTATAGTTTACAGGCTTTTATAATTATCATTTCGAACTTTAACCTAGAGTAGGTAATCGAAATTAAATTTCATCAATAATAGCTATTAAATTGTGATTGTTTAGCCTATTGTCGTATAACTGTCGTAAGTTATACGTAATAACACCGTAATACTTTCGTAAACTATTCCATGTAAATAATGGAGAATTCAATTGTCTCTAAACAAACGAGTAAAAGGTATTTATGAAAATTAATGCAGAATTGATCTTAGAATTAAGAAACAAAAAGTCGTGGTCTCAAGATGAGTTAGCCATTGCTTCGGGTCTTAATCTCAGAACTATACAGCGAATTGAGAATGAGGCCTCTGCATCGTTGCAGTCTAGAAAGGCTTTAGCATCAGCATTAGACATAGATACCTTAGATCTTGAATACAAGGAATTAAAGAAAATGAAACAATATGAATATAAAACGTTAGAAATTGAAAATAAAGAAGGTTTTCTTACTGGTATCAAAAAGCAAAAGCTGCCGGATTTGGCAAATATATTTAATCAAGAAGGTAAGGAGGGGTGGCTTGTTGTACAGGTACTTACCCCAGATTTAGCGCAAGGTGTTTGGTCAGCTAAAACAGGAAATATGGTTGCATTATTGCAAAGAGAAATTTTACAGTAACAAATGTAAAAGGTGTTGCCATGGAACGAAATATTATCAGAATATTTCGTTCCTATTTTCTCCTAATTTTTAATATGTAACATATCTTTAGTTGCAGTGATTAACAGGTGTCTTGTTTCAGGTTCAATTGATGCATGGCCTGCTGAACTACTTAGCATTAATTGAGAGCTAGGCAATTGTTGATGCAATAGCCACGCATTTTCAAATGGACAGACAATGTCGTAACGGCCATGAACAATAATTGTTGGAATATGAGCTATTTTATCACAATGGTTAATTATCTGATTTTCTGATAAAAAGCAGTTATTTACCATGTAATGAAATGCATGCCGAGCTAAAGTCCAGCAACTTTCATCTATAGTACATTCTTCAAGGAATTTCTCATTTGGTAATAAAGTACAACAGCTAATTTCCCATTTACTCCAAGCTTTTGCCATTGTCATGGCTGTTTTTTTATCAACGCCCATCAAAACATCGTAGATAGCTCTAGTTGTTATTTTTTCTTCGTTAAAGTCGGTAGTATCAAGAAATTCTTGCCAATGGTCTGCAAAAATCTTTGTGCTACCACCAGCTGAATATGTCCACTTAATATCTTGGTCTCGCGCTAAAAATATACCTCGTAATACTAAACTTTTAATAGTTTCAGGATGAGCTTGAGCATAAATTAGAGAGAGTACCGAACCCCAAGAACCTCCAAATATATGCCATTTATTTATTTTTAATATCTTGCGAATTTTTTCGAGATCTTCAACTAATAAATTTGTTTCATTATTATCTAAATGACCATGCGGTAAAGAGCGACCACAACCTCTTTGATCAAACAAAATAATATGATATTTTTCTGGATCAAAAAATCGACGGTCATGAATAGAACAGCCTAACCCCGGACCACCATGAAGAAATACAACAGGTTCACCGAGTGGGTTTCCGCATTGCTCTACATAAAGTCTATGTTCATCAGAGACTTCAAATAAAAAGTGTTTGAATGGCTCTATTTCAGGGTAAAAATCATTCATATTGAGTGTTACTCATACTTAATGGATAGTCGTATTAAATAGATGAGCACAAGAAGTGCTTATCTTTAATGACAGCTTGTTTATGATATTCAGTGGCTAGTCATGGGATGTTTGACTATCTGATAGTCCGTTCTTTTTATTAATAAGCTAATTGTAACGACTGATTTTATTTTGTAACTACTGCTTCAAGAATAAACTCTTTGATAGCTGATAACCTGTAAGGCTTTTCAATCTTATGGTCAAAGCACATGTCCAAAGATACATCGAGCTCGCCAGTAATAAGTATTTTCTTTGATGGCGACGTTATTATTTTAGCTACATCAATACCATTTGATTTTTTTAACCGGTAGTCAATAAAAATCAAATCTGGATTTGTATTATTGCAGAACGCTATTGCAGGTTCTTCATCAGTAAAAACAGTCAGGTTAATTTCATCTGACTGTAAATACTCTTTGAACATCTGACATAGTACTTCTTCATCATCTAGATAAACTACGTTGATTGGCATTTTATTCCTTATTTCCTTTATTTATCAGCAAGCGAATAACAAAAGATGTATCCATGGAGCCATTGTCGATAAGTTTCATGAGGCTTGATTTGCATTTACCAAACTTAAGAAGAACTTCTTTAAATAATAGCAGTAAAGTAGGAGTAATCAAATTGTAGGTTTGAATTATTCACATATTTACTTTCAATAGTTTTAAATGATATTTCAGAGGTTTACAACGATTTATGTAGTATGACTTATTTATATGAATTTGAGGTGTTGTTATGTAAGGTGCTAAATTTATGGAAGATTATTGCCTAAATTTCGATTTCAGGCTCAGTGTTAGCAAAATGTTGCTAAAAATAAATTAAAGCTATTTGTGAGTTGCTGTCCAACGATTAATTATTCTAGCAATCACACCATTGTTGTTCAATTTGTTAATCGCTTTATTAATAATATTAAGGGTTTCAGGGGGACATGATTTTCGGCTTAACATAATGTGGATATTATCTTGATATATTTTTAAAGGATGTACTTCAAACTCACCTTGTAACGAATATTTTTCAGTGAATGCTTTCATCGTTACAGGGTCTACTAAAAAGCCATCTATATGACCTTTCAATAATAGTGTTACATTTTGTTCTAAGTCTATAACGTCGTTTATGTGGGTATAAAATTCCTTTGTTGTAATCAGCTGTTTATATTCTTCACCATAAAAATACCCTCCCTCAACACCAATCATATATTCAGAGTTTGAAAGGTTACTTAATGTTTTTAATTTGATTTTATCAGCCGTTCCTTTTTTTACAAAAAGGTTAACTTTTTCAAGTCTATAAGGTAAAGAAAAATACGCTGTTTCTTCACGCTCAGGTGAGTGTGATGAACCCATAGCCATATCCATCTTACCTGTTTTTATATATTGTAAGTGTCTTTTCCAAGGGATTTCTGTGAATTTTACATTAAGATTAGATTCTTTAATAATGGCATTGAAAATATCAAAATCTAAACCAACAAGTTTTTGTTGGTTATTATGATACTGATAGGGATACCATAACTCCCATCCGACGGCATATTCTTTTGAAGGGCCTTCGTTAGCTAAGCTATGAAAAGTTAAGAGTAGAGTTAACAGTAAATATTTTTTCATTATCTCTTCTTATATCCCTTCAGCTAGTTATCAATGAATTTTATAACGATTAAATTATAAATAATGAGTACGAAAAGGTCAAACTTTAACCTAATGGCACTATGTTAATAGTGCCACTAGGTTCAGAGAGTTGCAGAGCGAACATATATTTTCACTATTTGATTAAAGTGTTACTTTTTCATCGACTAATTTGTTCTGAGTTTTTAATTCAAAATCACTCGCGTCATGACGTTCATGTAACTGTTCATCTAATTCGCCCCATGAACGATTGACCATTACTCCACGCTTTACTGCGGTTCGTTGGCCAACTTCTTCAGTCCAGCGTAATAAGTTTTTATATGACTGTGTTTGTAAAAACTCTGCTGCTTCGTATACTTTATTTTCTACTAATGCCCCATACCATGGCCAGATAGCTATATCCGCTATTGTGTATTGGTCGCCGCACATATATTTATTATTGGCTAAATGGCGATCTAGAACATCAAGTTGTCGCTTAACCTCCATGGTGAATCGTTCTATCGGGTATTCAAATTTTTCTGGTGCATATGCGTAAAAATGTCCAAAACCGCCACCTAAATAAGGGCCACTTCCCACTTGCCAAAATATCCATGACAAACATTGTGCTTTCAGGATCGGTTCTTTAGGTATTAAAGCATCAAACTTCTCAGCTAAGTACATCATTATCGCGCCCGATTCGAAAATGGGTAACTTACTTTCGTTGCCATTATCGACTAAAGCTGGAATTTTAGAGTTGGGATTTACTTCTACAAACCCTGAACTGAATTGTTCACCTTCCATAATATTGATTAAATATGCATCGTACTCAGCACCTTTTATTCCTAAAGCCAATAATTCTTCTAATAAAATGGTTACTTTAACGCCATTTGGTGTGGCTAAGGAATAGAGTTGTAAAGGGTGTTTACCCGTTGGTAATTCTGCTTGGTGAGTAGGGCCAGCTGTAGGGCGATTAATGCTGGCAAACTTACCACCACTTTCAGTATTCCATTGCCAAATTTTTGGTGGCACATATGTTTGTTCAGACATCTTTTACTCCGTAAATTTCAAGGTTACTAATATTATATCCAGATTATATTTAATCGACATTGCAGGTTAACTAAACATTAATCTCATGATTAATGCAATAGACATTGTTTAAGTCTGTTTAATTTCATCCCAAGACATCTTTTGTAATACTAAAGGGCTTAATGTTAATTAGCAGTTGTAATATTTAACGATAATAATTCTTTTGAGGGGGAGTCGTTTTAAAGCTTACGATTTGATTTCTAGATATTCAGCTTAATAAGTCGAGGGTAAGGATTCCTTCAAATATTTTTTACACTCAACGCAAAACGGCTACTTAAGGCATCTTGCTAAAATATGGTGCCGCTACGGGACTCGAGCCTATGACACCTTGCAAAGAAATGGAACTCCTACAGCGTCTTTATACGTTTGCAGATATAGACTTAGGTATCGAACTTAAAAACCCAGTTAATTAAGTTAAGAAACCTAGTGGAGTAAAGATCAGAGAAGTAATAATAGATAACCGTCAACACCAACATTTATTTGTTGAAGTTCCACTTAAATATCATGACTACTTTCGTTTATTAAAGGAGATGCTTGTCGTTGTTCATAATTACTCTATTTTAAAACACCGTGGGTCGAACATAGCTTTGACCGATGAAATGGAATATCAAGATACTTACAATGGGCGAGAGTTATTGAGTCACGGGAAAAACGAAATATGAATTAATCAGTATTTAACCTGAAAAATTTGAAAAAGAGTAAAACCAAAACTGACAATTAAGTGGCTAAGCGGAAAACAGTTGTAACACATTTTAACTTTGGAAGTTGACTTGATAGCAGTCATAACAAATAAGATATGCCGCCTATTGAATGTCACATTATGGATATTAGGCTTTGATGAAGTTTTGACTACTTTTATAGAGTTTAAGGTTGTTTTTGTATTTATTATCACTCCTGATGCAGAAGTGTAAATGCAAGCTATAATTAAGAAAATTTAACTATAGTATTTTCATAAAGGGATGGACAGTGGCAAGATTATGGAAAGTTTTAACCATTGATGATGATGCATTTATGCATAAAATTATCAAAAAGGAATTACTGTATCGCTTTGAAGTTATTTCAGCAAGCTCAGGAAAAGATGGAATTGATACAGCAATAAATGAATTGCCAGATATTATCCTACTTGACGTTGAAATGCCTGGTATGAATGGTTATGAAGTTTGTGAACAATTGAAATCTCATGAGTCAACTGAAAATATACCCGTTATATTTTTGTCTAGTTTAAGTAATATCAGGTCTAGAATGCTTGGGTATGAATCAGGAGCTGCAGACTTCTTAGTCAAACCTTTTGAAACTGGGGAGTTAAATGCAAAATTAGATTCATTAATTTCTCTCATAAAGCAAAGTAATATTAAAACAATTAAAATCGAACAGGCAACTAATACTGCATTTTCAGCTATGAAGGATTCAAGCGAGTTAGGGATGTGCATAAATTTTATTGAAATCAGTTATGGAATCAAAGATTTTGATAGTCTTGCTAGCTGCTTTTTTAACGTCAGCCGTAGCCTGGATTTAGATTGTAGTTTGATGTTTATAATACGAGATAAAAGAATTTTTTATTCAGGAAGTGGGAGTATATGTTCAGCATTGGAAAAGGAAGTTATATCCAATATTTTTGACAAAGGGGGGCGGTATATTGATTTCGGTTGTCGCACACAAATAAATTTCTCCCATGTTGCTTTATTTATCAAAAATATGCCATTACATGATTTAGACACTTATGGACGATATAAAGATTTCTTTCCATTTATGCTCGGGGCAATGGATGCAAAAGTAAAAAGTATGGAAGCTGAGTTAGGGATTTCATCACAAACGAAACAATTATCAAAAGCTTTGGGTATAGTTAAGAATAATCTAGCAAGTTTAAAGGGAAATATTGATAATAGCCAAGAAACGCTTATTAGTTTACTTAAACGTATGCTTTCACAATTAGATCATGTGATACCATCGATGGGACTGGAAGAGGACCAAGAAAAGTCCATCATGAGTATAATAGATCAAACTATAGCTTCTTCTTACGAAGTGATAGATACCAGTGAAAATAATTTAGAAATCTTTAGTATGATCACTAGTGTATTAGAAAAGCTGGTAGATCAGCAAAAATCACTTAGTGATGTAATTAGTATTGAAGTCGTTGATCAAACTCGCATTAGTAAAGATACGGCCAATGATATCAAGGAGTTATCAGATGATGTAGAACTATTCTAGAAGTATTCAGTGCTAATGATGGCTTAAGTGAAGGGCTCTCTTAAAATATGAACGCATCTATTGTTAATCATTCCTTAATATATGGCCAAAGGAACTAAAATAATTCGAAAAATTCGTTCTCTAAATCATCATAATCTTCATGTGATAAGCCAATCAATTCAAGAACATCGTCTTTAATTGTAAGCCAGTCTGGTATTTCAGTGAAACGTCTTACTTTAGATACAATATTATTTGCTATCATCAATAAGGCATAGATTAGTTGTAATTTAGGATTAATATTTTGTTTTAAAATGTCTAGATCATGATGGTGTAAAATGAGTTGACACAACTCTTTAGGTAAGTGCCAAGAAGAAGCAACATAATAACCTAAAATGGCGTGATTAGTTCGGTATTGTTCTTCTTCCATTTTGATAGAATTGGTATTGTTTTGTGCTGCTTGAGTAAGTATATCGTTATAATCTTCGTACTTAAGGGCAAGTAAAGGAATTCCACAATCATGAAATAGACCAACACTATATAGCATATCTATTGGTATTTCATTTTTTACCTGATTGCCTAAATAAGTTATAGCATTTGCTACATCAATAGCGTCATCCCAATAACGCTCTATAGAGATACAGGCGTCACCTTGTATTGATTTTTTTAAAAGAAGCGCCATTACTAACCCACTTACAGTTTTTAAACCAAGCATCATTACCGCTTGCTTTATTTCAGATATTTTTCGGTGCATACCATAAAAAGGAGAGTTAATTATTTTTAAAATCGCCGCAGATAGTCCGACATCACTTGAAATAATGTAAGCTATTTTTTCAATGTTCGGTTCATTTTCCTTCATTATTTCTTGAATTTCTGTCAATATTTCTGGTTTCACTGGAATTTGAAAACTCGACATGACGTGTGCCATTTTTTTATTGTCTAATTCGATCATTTACAAAAGTCCTTATTATTTACATCTTTTATAATTCAATATTTATATTTTATACCAATTTTTGAAAACCTACTGACTTTTGCGAGTTTATTTGTGCTAATTACAAGCTCTGGTGAATACTCATAAGTATCTTCATTGGAATTAAAAGACCAATTGCGTAACTTTGTTGTTAATTATTCGTGAGTTTCGCTTTGTGGGAAGAGAGAGCCGTTTAAATATTTATGTCTGCTTATAGTACCGCATTGCACTAATTTTGAATAACTTCGGCTAATAGACTTGGTCTCTTTTGTCCGCATTGTGAAAGTCAAAGTCAATTAAAATCAAAGTTCCGTAGTTAGCTTAGTAGCTTACATTACTCTCGGATTTGTAAAGCTAATTTTTCCAGTTAGTAGGTATGATTTTCGATGGGGACATATTTATTGAAAAGCACCAATGTATGAGATACAAACAGGTATATTAATAGCTATAAACCACCTAATAGCAATATAACTACCAATAAAATATGCATTGTCGTAGTGTGTCGTATATGTGACGTGGCGTTGTCGTCTAAAAATATTGTATTAAATAGACTTTTACTTTTCAGGTTAATTTATTATGAAAATATCTACAAATCGATTAAAAAACTTAAGAGCAGAAAATGGCTGGTCTCAGGAGCAACTTGCTGAAATATCTTCGATTAGTCAAAGAACAATTCAACGAATAGAAAAATATGGTAACTGTTCCCCTGAAACTCAAATGGCACTAGCTTCAGCATTAAACATTTCACCTTCAGAGCTTTTAGATGAATATAAGAATGAAATAGGGAATGGAGTATTAAATATTGGGGGCATAATTGGCGGGTTTATTCTAGTTTCGTTGTTAATAACTATAGTCGCTTGGGAATGGGATGATATATCAGTATTTGTTAATGGCTGGCTTTTTTCTTTTGTTGCATTGACGGTTATATCGCTTTCACTATTAGCTAATGGGTTTGAAAAGACCTTTCGTGCTTTCTCTGTATTAAAATGGCTACTCAAAGAGCCAAATGATGCAAAAGATACTCAGCAACTATTGCCTGTTTTACGTAGGTTGATAGTTTATTCATATTCTGCCGGATTTTTTTGGTGTTTAACTGAAATAGTAGAAGCGGGGTATTATTCAATGGATGCTCAAGCTGGAAATAACATGGTTTCTGAGGTAATGGTTTCCTTTTTATCCGTTCTTTATGGAGTAATGCTTGCGGAGTTTCTATTTAGACCACTAAAAAATCGATTAGAATCTTTATTAAGCTCTATTTAATTCAAAATATAACTATCACTGGCGAAACCAAAAAAAGCTTGAATATCCTTTAAAATATTTATGTTCGCTTACTTATCGTTATGACACCTAACTTTAAGTAATGCTATCTAATAGATTTTATCAGCTCAGTGGCAGCTAGTGATCTTAGAACAATGGACTCGGTTAACTTTTCCCTCAGCTAAAGCTAACTTCAAAAAAGTGCGCTAAACAGAAGGAATATTTTGAATTTATTAATGTTTATCTAGGTCAACTGTAATGCCTGTTAGTTGACCTAAGCAAGTCGAAAGCTGAATTGAAAATCATTGGCATATCGGATGTTCACAAAATCAGTTCTGAGATTATCTTAATTATTAAAAAAGACAGTTATAGAACATGAACAATAGCTATGACCGCTGCAAGCTCATTTTTTCATTGAGGTGACTAAAAACTAAGTTATCAACAGTTAAGGTTAAAGCTAATAGAGCCATTTGTTGTATTTTCGTTCAAATTACCATGCCCAATCTGCTTTCTTATGTTTGGTAATACCCGAAGGAACACCATTTTTATACCAATCAACTTGGATTTGACGATTTGATTGAATATATTCAATTAATTTTGGGTAAGCTTCACCAATATCGACATATTCATTAGGGTATTGCCAATCTTCAGGAAATACTAAAGCGAATGGGTATCCATTTTCATCACTAAATGAAGTTAAACCTTTACTTATGTTATCTGAATCAGGCATAACTGGCGACTTACCTTCTAGGTGTATTTCTAAATTAGTGTTATGTACATACAAGTAAGGATCAAAAGGGGCTTGAGCCATATCTTCCAAAGCAACGGGATTACTTAATGTTATTTCGAAAGAAAACTTGTGCCCTAATATATGTTCGCTGTCCCAAATAGTGTTAGTAAATGATGAGGCTGGATCGTAAAATAATGATGTCGTATTGTTAAACAAGGTAATATCTAAACCAGAACTGGTATCAATATATTGAATTAGCTCACTGCCTGATGATCCCCCCGGTGGGATATAAAGCTGATAGCTACCGTCTGCTTGCGATCCTTCAGGCAATGCGATTCTAAGGTGCCAACTATGGTCATAACTTCCTCCCCGAGCGATAAGGTATCCCTCTGCACTAATAGTTATCACCTCAAATTCTTCATTTAAACCAAAATTTACGCGGTATGCGACAACTAAATCATTAAAGTCGTAATCTCCTAACTGAGGGTACTGATCTTCATAACCGACTAAATAGTATGATGTAGAAGATGGGTAATATACGGTACTAGCAACTGATGTGGGGTTATCAGAGAGTACCACTAATGGCGCGTCTTCTCTTCCTGCCGCTTGTGTATCAAGGAAGTCAACGTCCGAGGAAGTTAACAAAGCTAAATCTTCAAAGCCAGCACTATAATCGTAGAATTCTTCTGGATCGCCTAAATCTTCATTTGTTTCCAGCAATTGAATGTCTAGGTGAATTGAAAGAGCGGTCGATAAATCAATATTTACCGGTATCTTCAGAGTATCATCAAAAGACGTGCCGTCTAAGTTACTGCCGGTGATGCTGTTAGAGCCAGTACGCCCGAGTAATGTGTAGTAAAATTGACGATTCTCACTATTAATCTTTGCTAAAGAACATTTTGTTTTTGTTGAAAAATCAGTAAATATATAAGTATCTTGGTCTGTGATAACGGTAAGGGTTAGATGTTCAACGGCTACCCCTTGACTAGTGGCTTTTTCGCTTCCTGATGATGCTTCATTAATATCAACACCGAGCATTAACAAGCCATTATTTTGAAGCCGTAGAGCCTCTAAAACAGCAGGGCTAATTGCTTTATTCCCTTGTGCTAATAACAAATTAATATCACCACTACCTTGGGAAATAGCATGCTTTAATTTTGTGCTTTCTTCTTCGGCATTGGCCGCAACAGAAAATAAGGGAATACTGACTAAACTGGTAAAAACGAATAGATACCTTATTAATAAATTAATCATAATAAACCTCGTAACTCATTGTTTTATCTTCTTTTGATTCAGAATACAACTCAACTAGCAGAGGAAACGAATCAGCTACAATAGTGAGGGGTATATTAATGTTGTCATGATGAACAACTTGTCCTAAAAAAAGTGCTTTTTTATCTTTGTCGATAATTTTTAAAAAAAGGTACTCGCCCTGCATATTTACTTCTGTCATATCAATATCTATTGAATAATTGTCGAATACTTTTACTGATGTTACTTCAGAGATTGGATTGTCTTTTAATAATGTAGTTTTGTTAGCTGTCCCCTCAGTCGTAACTTCTATGGGGGGGACAATTTCACCACTAGTACTTTCGCCTCCACCGCCGCCACAATTCATCAGTAATGGTAATGTTAACGGAAGCATGAACAGCTTTAATTTATTCATTTTAATTCCTCATATGCAGTTGAGAGTGTTTACAATTAATTCTGATTTACTTCATTCAATTAACTTAAATGCATATTACACACCATTTTTATTACACATAAAGATCAAGTTGTTAGAGAAGTTATCCTCAGATTATTTGCGTTTTGCTTAGCTGATTTTGCAAAGTAAGAATTGATTAGCATGTGCATTGCTCTAGAAACCTTTAAACCAGAATATGAGATATTGATATTATTTGGAGGGGAGAAGGGTAATGCAGATTACTCCTAATAGGACGTTTGGTCTTCAATGTGGTAAAGCTCCAATAAAAGCCTTATGGCTGAATAACTGCTTTTGGTACTTTGAAGTCATGCCAATACAATTATGTGAACGACCGCTGTGTTAAGGTTGAGTGTGTAAAAGTTGTAGTAGACCAAATTTTTCTTACTCCGAACGAGACACCATTCCAAACATATGTCGATATTATTAATGAGTGGGGGGAGAGTTGCAGTCATTACTCGTGAAGAAAATAAGGCTTTCGGAAAATTTGAACTTTCAAAACTATACCTAAGAATTGGGGCGCTAAAGATATTTTGCACGTTATAGAATAATTGGGTTATATGAATAGTTAGTTTTTTAAAAAGAATTAATGGCCAATAAAAACGTTCGTAGTAAATTGGAGTTTCTATGAGGGGATTTCTTAAGATTTACCGAGTTGATTTTGAAGTATTCATTTAAGTAATAACAAGAGAATTTCACGTAACACTTTGTTCATGAAATAAAAAAGGGATAACATTTCTGTTATCCCTTTTTCTAAAATATGGTGCTCGCTACGGGACTCGAACCTGTGACACCTTGCATGTCATGCAAGTACTCTAACCAACTGAGCTAAGCGAGCGCTTGTTAGTAATATTAACTAACGAGCGCTATGTTAGCGATATGAAATCTTAGTTGCAAGCTGTTTTGTTCTTTTCAATTTAAATATTGACTGTTTGCTTATTAATGCACCAGTTCGATTCTTTTTTGAATGATATTCAATCGCCATGCTAATAAAACTGCTGCTGCGGTTAAGCCTAATATAAAACCTATCCAGAAACCATATGGACCAATGGGTTCAACTATCCAGTCGGTTAAACCTAAAACTAGGCCGAAGCTTAAACCAATTATCCAATATGAGAAAAAGGTTATATATAAAATTGATTTAGTATCTTTATATCCTCGTAACGCACCAGCAGAGATAACTTGTATTGCATCAGAAAACTGAAATAAAGAAGCCAAAAACATCAAACTCGCGGCTAATTCAACAACTTTCGTATCAATAGTATACATCTCTGCAATTTCATATCTAAAGACAACTGTAAATAGCGCCGTACCAACTGCTATCAATAATGACAATATCAGTGAGTAATGACATATTTCTTTTGCTTTAGTTAAGTCATCATTGCCAACTGCAAATCCTACTTGAATGGTCACTGCCATTGCTAAACTTAATGGCACCATAAAAACTAAACCTGAAAAGTTAATCGCTATTTGATGACTCGCCACTACTTCAGCCCCAAAGGGCACTAGAATAATCGCGACAGCAGCAAATAAACTTACTTCAAAAAGTAATGACATTGATATAGGAAAACCGATAGCAAGAACCTCTTTTATGCCTTGCCAATTAGGCCAGTAAAAACGTTCGAATAATGGGGCATGTTTTAATTTTTTTGATACATAGCAATAAATGAACATTGAAATGAACATAACCCAATAAACTATCGCCGTAGCAATACCACAACCTGCGCCGCCGAGTGCTGGCATGCCAAATTCACCATAGATGAATATATAGTTTGCTGGAATATTAATTAACAAACCGATGATGCTGATAATCATCGTCGGTTTGGTATGTGACAATCCTTCAGAGTAGTTTCTTAATACTAGATATAAGCAAAAACCTGGACCACCCCAAACGATGTAACCTAAGTAATCGAATAATAATTGCTTTAGATGTGCGTCTAAAGGGATTGTTTCTATGACTAAAGGGGTGATGATGTAATATAAAGCGATTAGCAGAATACCCAACGTTAATGCTATCCATGCGGTTTGATAGGTCGCTTTGGCAACAGCATGGAAATTTTTTGCTCCCGCAAGTTGCGATACTATCGCGGCAAGTGCCATCACTAAGCCATAAATGGTTAATATTAATGGTAGCCAAACACTACTAGCAACTGCGACAGCTGCCATGTCAGTAGCACTTACTCGACCAGCCATTACGGTGTCAGCAAAACCCATTAAGTTTTGAACAAGTTGGGCGATCAAAATAGGGTAAGCCAGTTTCATTAAGCTTTTGGTGTTTTTTCTAAGATTGCTAATATTCATTGGGGGAAAGGTACTTATAAAATCATCATTTTAAGAATAAAAATGGTCAATATAAGAATGATATAGGTTTAAAACAGTTGTGCAATACTTTCTCTTACGAATTTAAACTTTATAACAAAGAAAAAAGTATGAATGCTTGCGAGTCATTATAGTTAAAATACTTGTTCGTCATCACTATCAATAGCAAGTTGAATTTTTTGATGATATTCGTCAATGTGCATATTGAGGTGAATGTCTTTACAACAAGAAGGACATTCCTCGTAGTAGTCTTGATCGCCGCCGGAAGTATCTAAGCTCAAATGTAAATGATGACCACAATGAGGGCAACTGATACGCATGTTTTTGATTTTCTGCAAAGTTGATTCTTGAGACATATAATCTCCTAGATACTTTG
>Ga0209292_1002590_pt1 | contig 20654 bp, 21 predicted proteins | sample GOMGulsemesocosm_2_FD_184634 | JGI IMG/M metagenome (GOLD analysis project Ga0209292, IMG submission 184634) | Methane-oxidizing microbial communities from mesocosms in the Gulf of Mexico - GOM9C Gulf of Mexico (SPAdes) (version 2) | ecosystem: Environmental > Aquatic > Marine > Cold seeps... | reverse complement strand
CTATCGTATTAAGCGGCTGTCAGCCATCAGGTGATTTAACCATTGGTAATTATTTAGGTGCGTTAAAGCAATGGGTTAATATGCAAGATAGCCATGATTGTTATTACATGTTGGTTGATCAGCATGCGATTACTGTGCGTCCAAACCCAGAAGCATTAAGAAAAGCGACTTTAGATGGATTAGCTTTATACTTAGCGTGTGGTGTTGATCCTGAAAAAAGTACCATATTTATTCAATCTCATGTGCCAGAGCATGCACAACTTAGTTGGGTGTTAAATTGTTACACGCAAATGGGTGAGTTAAATCGCATGACCCAATATAAAGATAAGTCACAAAAATCAGAAGCGAATATGAACTCTGGTTTATTTACATATCCAGTACTTATGGCCGCAGATATCTTGTTATACGGCGCTGATCGTGTACCCGTTGGTGATGATCAAAAGCAGCATTTAGAATTAGCACGAGATATTGCGACACGCTTTAATAATCTTCATGGTGATACGTTTATCGTTCCTGAACCATACATTCCTGAATTTGGCGCGCGAGTAATGAGCTTACTTGAGCCAACTAAAAAAATGTCTAAATCCGACACTAATCCAGGGAATTTTATTGGTTTATTAGAAGAGCCTAAAAAACTGAGTAAGAAAATTAAACGCGCGATGACAGATTCAGACGAGCAAGCAAATATCTATTTTGATCTTGAAGAAAAACCAGGAGTATCAAATTTATTGTCTTTATTGTCATGTTGTACGGGCGAAACTGTAGAGCAGCTTGTGCCACAGTACGAAGACAAAATGTATGGTCATTTAAAGGGCGACGTTGCCAATGCAGTGGTTGCTTTATTAGAGCCGATTCAAGAAAAATATCATCAGATTCGTGGTGATCAAGCTTATTTAGATTCAGTAATGAAAGCTGGAGCCGAAAAAGCCTCAGCTAGAGCAAGTAAGATATTAACCAAAGTTTATGATGCGGTAGGTTTTATTCCTCGCCCTTAGACATTATGGCGACTCATCTTAATAAAAAAGCTAACGACATTAATCGTTAGCTTTTTTTGTTTTAAAGTGGAGAAACTCCGTCTCTATTTTTCTTTTTTCGCTGACTCTTGAGCTTTAGTAAATAACGACTTAGTATTCTCAATAAATCCTTGCACATTATTACTGTTAGTAAATAAATAGCTAGGCGCCATTAACGTAGTGTTAAAAGCAGGACGAATACTAAACTCAGGCTTTTTACTTAATTGAATTAAAAAGCTCCCGCCAAAAAGGAGTACGGTTAAGCAAGTAGCAATAACAGTTCTCCGTCGGTTTGTCATATGAAAGCCAACATAGCAATTTAGCCAAAACAAACAGAAAGCTAAGCTAATAGGCAACAAAGAAACTAAGAGTGTAAACATAGACTGTGATGAAGAGTTAAAACTCACTAAGTTTTCAATAAAGTCACTTGCCCACATTAAATTAAAGAACACAAAACAAATACCGAGTTGCCCCCAGAATCGAGCGTCGTGCTTAGTTAAATGAGAGACTAAGGCAATACCTGCAGGCCATAATGTAAATAATAAGGTCATTCCTACAGCAGGTACCAGCAATTGCGTAAACGAGACTTCAACAGGGTTATGCAAGTTGAATAACCAGCCCGTAATCGTAGAAAAAAGTACAATACTTAATGTTAAGAGTATCGGATGACGAGTAAGGTTGATGAGATTTTCAAAGGGACTAAACTTAATACTTTTAGGAACCGAGTGACTTGGAAAAATAATTCTGACTAGACTTTTTCCTAAAGCAAATACTTGTCCTGAATGTACTATATGTTGATCAACAGCAGGTTTTATTTTTGAATTTTCATCTTCAATAAAACTGCCATTTATTGTATCTTCATCATTTAGGATCCAATGATCGCCATTGAAATTTAAACTAAGGTGTTGAGCACAAATATGGGGATCAGCCATAATAATATCGTTATCGTAACCACGTCCAATATTTACGTTGTTTTGTGAAAACTTATGTCGTGCGATAAGCTTATGAGAGCGGGTTATTTCTTCAATAATTATTTCCATGAAACAGACTCCATAAACTTCTCGGTAAAGCTCAATGCGCTGTTTTGGGTAACGCCTGCAATCGTAAAGTGGCTTAGTAATGCTTGATCGCCTTTATCAACAGAAATCGCTATGTATATAACGTCAAATAATTTTGGGAAATCTTTGTAGGCTCGGGTACAGAAGACGGCTTTATTAGTAATCGCTTGATTTGATGGTGTAACAATATCGTGCTGACACTGAAACTCTGAAACATCATCCTTTCCAGCTTTATTACCTGGCATGACTTGGGTTAGCTGACGTTCAAAAATTTGATAGAATTTAGTGTCGCTAAGTTCTTTTGCCTGCATGTAGCGAAATTCCATTTCAACAGCACCGGTAAAAAAATTAGAGGAAAGATAAGTATTTTCGTCGAGAGAGCAATTGGCTACAACGGCTAAAACAATAGCGTCGGCTTTATCAGCGTTTGATTCACCCCAGCATCGAATAAATGGAATATTAACCGTGGGTACTACGCCTTCACCTAACGGGCGCATTAGCCATTCACTTTTTAGCAAAGTTGAAATTAACTTATCCTGATTGTTAGCCAGTTGGTCCGCCATTTGTTCTTTTATACTTTCTGGGACTGAGGCCTTATAGCTTTCATATAAATTACGTAATTTGTCGTGTGGTACTAAGAAACCAATTTGATTACCTGAAGTCGCTACATTGACGCCAACCACTTGTGAATCTTTATTGACGACAGGCCCGCCGCTCATGCCTGAATTAACAGAACCGGTAAAATGAATACGGTCGTTAAACGACTCTTTTTTCAGGCCATTGTATGTACCTGGTACAACAATCATACCTAAATCATGCGGGTTACCTAACGAATAAAGTTCTTCACCTTTTTGGGGAACCCCGTTAGCGATTTCAAAGAAGGGCATGTTGCGATCTACCTCTCTTTTAACAATCGCTAAGTCATTAATAACATCAACACTTTGTAAAGTAAGCGGTGCTTTTTTCCCTTGATGATCAAATATTTCAATGGTGTACTTATTCGGATGACGAGCGAAACCAGAAATAACGTGATAGTTGGTGGCGATTAGACCATCGCTGCTAATTTGGAAACCTGAACCAATAGATGATTTTTCACCACTAGCTTTGTCGATGAGTCGAATTTGATAAAGTGACGGGGCGAGTTGCTTGAATATTTCTTCTGCTTGCTCTGCTGAATAACTTACTGTGCTAACACACAATAAAATTAAGGTGATCAAACCTTTCATTTACATTCCTTATTTTTAGTATTACCTCATTGTGCCACTGTTAGCGCAATTGTCATCTATTATCCCAAAATAAAGTAAATTCTCTTTAATGTGTTGTATAGTTTGTAGAAAATTAATAAAGGAATTCGTATGAAAGTAGCTAGTATTATGACAACCGGGTTTGTCAGTGTTTCTTTAGATGACACGTTATTTACTATTAAAACCATTTTTGAAAACGCCAACTTTCATCATTTACTTGTTGTGGACGATAATCAGTTGTCAGGGGTTATTTCTGATAGAGACTTACTCAAAGCGCTTAGCCCTAATATTGGTACTGCGGCTGAACGCACAAGAGATTTAGCAACCTTGAATAAAAAATCTCATCAAATTGTTAATCGTAAACTAACAACTTTATCTCCAGATGCTAGTGTCTTCGATGCTATAAATATCTTTAATACCACCAAAATGTCGTGTATTCCTATTGTCGATGTTCACAAAAAACCTGTTGGCATACTTACTTGGCGAGATATCATGAAAACCTTAGGGAAAAGAAACGCGGAGAAAAACCAATAACATAAAGTGGCTACCTCGGCTTATTAAATGACCTAAATCATAGTTTCTGGATATAGATTTTATTCAGCTTGTGTACTTAAAATGAATTGTTTAACGTGTTTTTATCATTATTAATATATGGATAACCTCTTGAAAAAAACATTTCTATTCTGTTTGTTATTATTGTCACAAATACATATTGTTCATGCCGAAAAATCAGCCGAATTATGTATTAAAGGTAATCACTGCTCTTTTGTTTTACTGAGTGAGTTGAAAACTCACCCCGAAAAAAACAGCTGGAGTGTGGTTAATAAAAAACGAGCGGCGCAGCGCTTATCTCCATTTTCGACTTTTAAAATAACTAATTCGTTAATTGGCTTAGAGTTAGGCTTAATCAAAAATATCAAACACCCCTTAAGCTATAATAAAATAAGCTACCCGCCACAAGCTTGGTGGCCACCAGTATGGAAATTACCTCAATATAATTTAAGTAGCGCTTTTAAGTATTCTATGGTGCCGATATATCGCCAGTTGGCTAGTGATATTGGTGAAGTAAATATGCAGAATTATGTCGGTCTCTTTGCTTATGGCAATCAAGATATTTCCTCACAATTAGACAATTTTTGGCTTAATGGTAGTTTGAAAATATCTGCGCTTGAACAAGTACATTTTCTGCAGGATGTTTATCACAATAGATTTAACTTAAAAGCTGAGTCACTTACTGCGCTGAAGGCGGTTATGCTAGTTGAAGAAAAAGGTGATACTAAAATATATGCAAAAACAGGTGCGGGCAAAGTAGCCGACGGTAGTATGTTGGGCTGGTATGTTGGTTTTGTTGAAAATAGCCAAGGCATACATTTTTTTGCTTTTAACGTTAATCGCGATACTTATGCTCAAATGAAAGCCTCTCGGGTAAAAATGGCGATGGCGCATCTGAATAAATCAGCTGTACTTTGCCAATAACTTGCTTTAAATATTCAGTAGAAAAGTTTAACGAAAACGGCTTGTTTGATGTATGTCAAACAAGCGGTTTTTTAGCTGCGACAGTTTGTCGCACTTCTGCACAATTCCTTTGTTATCAATCGTTATTCCTTACAAAATAGTGTTAATCGCAATTCTATAAATCAAACACATGTAAGTGAGTCATTATGACCTTTCCAATTAAACCTATCGCTTTGGTAATCAGTTCAATTTTACTCTCAGGCAGTCTTTTCTCTGTAAATACTTTTGCTAATAATACGCTTGATGCTAATAACAGTGCGAAAGACATTGACGATATTGAAGTGATCACTATTACTAATCAACGCCATCATCTTGCTATCGACAGTAATGAAAGTTACGCACAAGGAAAAACTACTGAGCCCGATTTATCTCATTGGTTATTGTCGATACCGGGCGCTAATGTAAATAGCAATGGTCCTGTTACAGGTATTGCGCAATATCGTGGCTTATTTGGTGATCGTATTTCTACAACACTTGATGGTCAGGCGGTTATTGGTGCCGGTCCGAATTCTATGGATACGCCATTAAGTTACTCAACCCCGTTAATTGTTGACTCAATGACTGTATATCGTGGAATTGCCCCCATATCTGCCGGTATTAATACATTAGGTGGCGCCATTGATGTGAAAATGCGTAAAGCTGAAAGTTATAATAGTCAAAAGCTAGCAATTGATGGAGATGTACAAGTCGGGTCGCGTAGTAATAACAACGCACAAACTTTATCGTCAGTCATAAATATTGCTAAAGGTAATATTGCAGGTCTCTTTTACGGCAATGTGCAGAAAGGCGACAGTATGGAAAGTGGCGATAATACCCAAATATCACCAACAGACTTTGCTAAACGCCAATTTGGTACTGACTTACGTTATGTAAGGGACGATAGCGAAACCGGTTTTAGTTATCATTATACCGATACACAAGATTCAGGTACGCCTGCTTTACCTATGGACATTGAATATATTTATAGCCACCGTGCAAGCCTTGATGGAAAGTTTAGCTTAGCTGGTTGGCAGGCTGATTGGTTATTAGGTTATACCGATGCAGACCACGGCATGACAAATTTCGAAATGCGCCTTAACAGTAATCCTGAAAAATATCGTCGTAATAATGCAACGGGTATAACCACTAATTATAAATTTACTGTAAATAAAGAATTTTTGTTTGGAGATATCGAGTTAGGTCTCGACGGCTATTTTGCTGATCATGACTCTGTGATAACAAATCCAATGAACGCCATGTTTGAAGTGGTAAATTTTAATGAAGTAAAAGACAACCGTTTCGGGCTATTCGCGCAGTGGCAAGAAACGTTTAACGATACAAAAGTACAGTTAGGCGTTCGTTTAAAAAGAGCTGAGTCTGATGCAGGAGAAGTGGCAACATCTATGGCTATGATGATGCCAATGAACTCAGGTATGAACTCAAACATGGGAGGCATGAATGCAACTATGCCGAGTATGGCCGATTTAGCGAAAGATTTACGTGATAACTTCAACAACACTGACCGCAGTGTTTCAGATACTAATGTTGATATTGCATTGAGCACTGAAACGCAATTATCAGCAGACTTATCGCTATATGTTGGTTTAGGTTTAAAGAACCGCGCACCGTCATATCAAGAGCGATACCTATGGACGCCAATGGAATCAACCGGCGGTTTAGCTGACGGTAACACTTACATTGGTGATATCAATCTTGAAAGCGAGACCGCTTATCAAGCAGATATTGGCTTAACGTATCAAACCCAGAAAACGATGATTGCACCACATGTTTTCTATCAAAACATTGATAATTATATTCAAGGTACGGCATTAGGTATGGAAGATATGTCGGCGAAAATGATGGCACAGATGATGGCAGGTGATGACAACCCACTTAAATTCACTAATGTCGACGCTAAGCTTTATGGCGCTGATGTTAATGGTCATTATTATATCAACGACCAAATTCAGTTATCAGCAATCATAAGCTACGTACGCGGTGAACGCAGAGACATTAACGATAATTTATATCGTATAGCGCCATTAAACGGACAGGTAAGTGCAAGTTACTTCAGTGAAAACTGGTCTGCGAACTTAGCCTTGGTTATGGCTGGCGCACAAGAAAATGTCTCATTAACTAATGATGAACAAGAAAGTGCGGGTTATGGCATTGTTAATATAGATGCCCAGTATTATTTCAACAATAGCTTAACTTTACGTGCAGGTGTCGATAATTTATTTGATAAAGAATACCAAAACCACTTAGGCGGTTATAACCGAGTTAAAGGCGGTGAAGTTCCTGTGATGGATCGTTTACCCGCTGAAGGCATGAGCGCTTGGGCAGAGTTGACTTATAGTTTTTAAGGTTAACTTTTTCATATTATTCCTTATTTTATTGAATTTTCTGGATTATGTTGGACTAGAAAGTATTATTTTTACTCTCATGTTGTTAGTCTAAAATTCAGCACCTGGTACAGTTATACCAATTCCATTAAATTTCGCTAAGTGGGAGTAAACTAAATGGGCTTGGTATTAACTGAAATAAATAGGAATAAAAATGAAAATTATAAAAAAAATATCGTTACTTATTGTGACCTTAATCGTCATATCACCTGCTGCATTTGCTGAAGAAATTTTCTTTGGCGAAGCGATTAATGAAAAAGTAACAGTAAATATTTCGACCTTGCTCGCAAACCCTGAGCAATACTTAGACAAAGAAATAACTGTGGCAGGCACTATTGTTGGTGTTTGCAGTCGACGTGGCTGTTGGGTCGATATCGCTTCAGATGCTAAATTTGAGAAATTGCGCATTAAAGTCCGTGACGGCGACATGGTCTTCCCTATATATGCCAAAGGTCGTCAAGCTTTAGCGACAGGAAAACTAACCGCCATTGAACTAAGCCTTGAACAGACTAAAAAATATAAAACAGACTTAGCTAAACGTCGTGGTGAAACTATTGCGCCAGAAAGTATTACAGCACCTATGTCTATTTATCAGCTTTCGCCAACTGGGGTGAAGGTTCTTGGCTAAAAAGAAAGCGATTAACTGGTTTAAACTTAATAGAACCCTACATCGTGATATCGGTTATTTATGTATTGGCCTAACCTTAGTGTTTGCTATTTCAGGTATTGCTTTAAATCATCGTGGCGATTGGAACCCAAATTATATTGTTGAACGCTCAGAAAAAGCGTTCGCCGAGAGTGGAAAAGCTCCTGATGAGCAATTAAATAAGGCATTATTAAGGTTATTTCCACACACGCCGCCGATCAAGGCGAGCTACTGGCAGTCAGTAAATCAATATAAATTGTTTTTTGATAACGGTGGTGCGATAACCGTTAATTTTAGCCAGAAATCCGCAGTATACGAACACATTCGCGAGCGTGTTGTTTTCAAACAATTCAATACACTGCACTTAAATGAAGCGAAAAAAGGTTGGTTGGTCTTTTCTGATATATATGCCGGCCTGCTTATTTTTCTCGCTTTGTCGGCTCTGTTTATGGTGAAAGGAAAATACAGCGCATGGCGATTTAAACGCGGTTGGTTGATCATCGTGGGAGGTGCTATTCCTGCGGTTTATATTTTTATGTAAAGTTTATTTTTCAAGCGGCTCGAAACTTTGGTTGAGGCCGCTTTTATTTTTTCCTATCTCTTTGATTCATATCAAGCAAGTATGTAACTAAATTGTAAAGTGCGACATTTGGTCACACTGCAAATGCAGAAAATTTCATTATTATAACTTCAATGTTTTCCTAAAATTAGAAAAAAAGAAGTTATGAAGCCGTTAACTAAACTCTCAATATTTGCCATTATCAGTAGCCAATACTGTGCATCACTAGCAGCTGAAACACTGCCCAAACTAACGAAAAAAATACCAGAGACAGCGATTGATTCGAGCGACTTTGAGCGTATAACTATAACTGCAAATCGAAAAGAGTCACTTGATACTGATTTAGCCATGTCGGTACACAGTGTTGGTAAAGGGGAGTTAGCTATTGATAATGGCCAACATGTAGCAGAATCTTTAAATAGTATTTCTGGGGTCTTAATTGATCAGCTTTCTGGAGGGCAGGGGCATAAAGCGTCTATAAGAATGCCAATGAATACCAGCGGTTATTACCTATATTTACAAGACAATATTCCATTGCAATCTCCGGCTTTTTTTAATCATAACGCCTTATGGTGGTCGAGTTTTAATTCGAATGTTTCGCGTATGGAGGTTTTAAAAGGAGCTGGTACTGCGCTTTATGGTTCCGGGGCCGTTGCGGCGACCATTAATATATTATCTGCTGATGTTTCCGAGCAAGCCGAAACTTCACTGAACTTGATGTTAGGTGAAGACAGCTACTCAAAAGTGCAATTTAGCCACAGTGATAAAATTTCAGAAAATCAAGGTTTTCGGGTTGCGGCTTCTTATTTAGATAATGAAGGATGGCGTGAACATACTGGCTCAAAAAGAGCTGAAGTTACTTTTCGTCATGAGCTTGAACTTTCAAACAACGAACGCTTAGTCACCTCGTTTGTTATTTCTGATTTAGAGCAAGAGATGGCGGCAAGTCTCAATGAAGACTTATATAACAATGATAAAACCAATTCTGGCTTGTCAGATGAAGTATTAGCAAGCGACCCATTAAGAAAAACGCAATACATGCGACTTTCAACGCAGTGGGATAAAACGGCTGGAGGTAACTTCTATTCTGTGATTCCCTATTACCGTTTACGCACAAATGACTACACCGCGACGTGGAATCAAAATATGCCAAAAGTTGAGTCTGAAGTGCAAACCTTGGGTTTATTAGCACTCGCCAGCTTTGAACATAATGATAGTAGCGAAACTATCATTGGTGCCGATATCGAGTTTACCGAAGGAGAGCAGTTGTCGTATCAGCCACTCGACTTTACCACGTCAGGCTGGGGCGCTGATACTTTCATAACCGGTGAAAAGTTTTATGATGACACCACACAGTACTCGGGTTTTTCGCCATACCTTCAACATAAGCGCACATTAACTGACGACCTCGATTTAACACTCGGTGCGCGTTACGATTATGCAAAATATGAGTTCGACAATCATCTTGGGTCTTACGGTGATATTGGTCATGGCAAGTTAAGTTTAGAAAACCGTGACGACGACTTTAACCACCTAAGTCCGAAAGCCAGTTTGAATTATCACTTAGGCGACAACAGTAGTATATATTTACGTTATGCCAACAGTTTCCGTCTACCTACTGCGGGTAGTTTGTATCACTTAACCACTAAAGATGATGGTAATGCGAAAGCGGTTGACCCAGAAGTATCTGATACCTATGAACTGGGCTACAAAGTCAATTTAGATACTGTTAATTTTGACTTTGCTATTTATTATATGGATGTAGACGACGGTATTGTTCGTGCATATAACGATGATGGTCAGCGTTATTTAACCAATGCTAGTCGTGTAATCCATAAAGGTTTTGAAGCGGCCATGCAGTGGGAAATTAACGATCAATTGAATCTTAGTACTGCCTACACCCAAGCAAAACATGAATTCGATGAGCATGAAAAGTACTCTGGTAATGAAATGACCATGGCACCTGAATATATTGCTAATGTACGTTTACGTTATCAACCGCCATTTTTATCAGGCTTTAACAGTATGCTGGAAGTGCAATCGATTGGAGAATATTGGTTAGATGATGCGAACAGCCAAGATGAAGAAGGCAATAACAGAACATACAACGGTTATACCATCGTAAACTTAAAAGCGCGTTATCAAGTATCAAAGCGTCTTGCTTTACATGCTCGGGTATTAAATTTGACCGATAAATACTATGCGCAAGAAGCGTCATATCGCTATGGCAGAACCACTTTTTCTCCAGGTGCACCGCGCACTGTGTATATTGGTTTGAACGTCCAATGGTAATGGGGCATAACATGAATAACATAAACAAATCATTAGCGTTAATCTTTACATTTGCACTTGTTGTTTGGTTACCTAGCAGCCAAGCCTTGATGTTCAAACATGATCATCATGCAACAGCAGTTAAAAAAGAAAAGTTAACGACGAATAACAAGTGTAAAAATGCAGAAGTTGAATGTGCAAAAACAGTAACCTCGGCCTTTGCGCCGAACGGCGATCTATGGCGATTGTGGGCGCACCAACAAAAATTATGGGTGCAAATATCCCAAGATAACGGTGTAACATTTTCTGCGAAAAAAATGCTGGCGATCCCTGCTGAAAAAATATCAGCCAGAAATGAAAATCGCCCGAAAATTGCTTTTGACCAAACCGGTGGCGTTTACTTGTCATGGGCGACACCGCGAGAGAAAAAATACACCGCTGATGTAAGGTTTAGTTATTCTAAAGATTACGGAAAAACCTTTATTAAACCCATAACGGTTAATAATGACAATTTGCTAGCAGGGCATAGTTTTAACGAAATGTTAGTGGCTGAAAATGGCGATGTCAGTATTGTTTGGCTTGATGGCCGTATTTCTCATCAGTTACGCAAGCAAGGTAAACAATCGAATGGTTCAGCACTATTTTTAGCACAGGCTAATTTTAAGGATGTGGATCGTAATAGCTTGCCTGTTTTTACTAACCAACAATTAGCTAACGGTACGTGTGTTTGTTGCCGCATTGCTATGGACTTCAACCAACAAGGTGAGCTTGCTATCTTATGGCGACATATCTACGGAGATAATATTCGAGAATTCGCTTTGTTAACCTTGGCCAAAAATGGAGAAAAAGTAACACCAGTTTATCAGGTAAGTCATGACCATTGGAAAATTAACGGCTGTCCGCATCAAGGTGGTGCCATAAGTATTGATGAACAAAATCGTTATCATATGGTGTGGTTTAACCAAGGTGATAAAGGTAAAGGGATCTTTTATGCGTCAAGCGACGACCAGGGGAAAACACTCTCTCAACCTATTTCAGTTGGTTTACTCTCAGGGCAAGCGTCTCATCCTCATTTAAGTCAAAATAAGGAAAACATCGACATCGTATGGACCCAATTCAATGGTATAGAGCATCAACTGTGGCATCAGCGTTCAATTGATAATGGTCAATCGTTTAGCAAAGCACAGTTGCTCGCTACTGCACAAAATGGCTCTGACCGACCTTTTATTATTAAAAAAGATAAGGCCAGTTATGTGTCATGGCAACGCCCTAAACAAGGCCATTGGGTAAAGGTATTATGAAAAAACGAGTCAGACTATTTTTTGCTCTAGCTTTGTTTGTAATATGTGGTGGTAGTTCGCAAGCCCAAAATTATTCTATAGACCATCAGCCCTTTAGTCAGATGGCTTTTGATAAGTTAAAGCAACAACAATTAGGAAATCGTTGGTTGATGGTACTGTGGTCGTTAGATTGTCCTGCATGCTTTAAAGAATTAAAGCTCATTCAAACACTTCAGTTAGAACAGCATGGCAAAGCATTAAATGTTATTTTTATTAACGCAGACGACACTGATGAAGTTAATCTTGAGCGTAAGCAGGTGCTGGTTTCTTATGAAATGACTAACTTTACAAATTTTTACTTTGCCGATGGACAAGGTGATATCAGCCGATATCAAATTGACCCTCAATGGTATGGCGAATTACCACGCAGTTATTTTGTTGACGAGCAAGGAAAGTTTCACGGTAAAAGCGGCTTACTTGATGAAAACCTTATCAGAAGCTGGTTAATTGAAAAGTAAATGTATTAATGGCAGGTTATTAACGTTTAAACATTTCAAAAAATATTGCATATAAAAGCTAACTCCTTTATCCGTAGGCATTATTTTATCTTGTATGCTCTTCTTTTCGTTCAGAAACTTGATTGGCTCTTTCTGTAAAACGATGGCGAGCCTCTTCATCCATAGACGCCAAAATGCTGACAACATTAGGTGTCGCTGTTACTTTAACCATATGCTTTTTTTTGGAATACGAGGAATTGGTATTTGTCTTTTTTACCCTACTTAACTGGAACACTTTTTAGACAAGATAATTTCAGCACAATCGATAAAATGCAGCTATATTTTAGCTGATGTAGATCAATTCCTTCGTTATCTCCCCTTGCTGAAAAGGGAGTATTACAGTAGAATTAAATGATAATGATTATTATTTGAATGGCAACACATGACCCTTTCACAATTAACGCATAGTCAACGAGCTGTTATTCGCACGTTACCAGAAGATTTCGATTTAACATCTAAGTTAATCGAGCAAGGTTTTGCGTTGAGAACTGAAATCTCTTTAGCCCATAAAGCTCCTTTCAATGGGCCACTTGCCTTTCATATTCACGGCACAAAACTTTGCTTAGCGCCTAGTATTGCCCAACAAATAGGTATAGAAATCGTCTAATGTCTCACGCTTTACATTTGGCTTTAGTTGGCTTTGCCAATTCAGGAAAAAGCACCTTTTTTAATGCCTTAACTGGCGCAAAACAACAAACGGGTAACTGGACTGGCGTTACCGTTGCTATGAAGCAACAAACGTTTTCATTTAATAATCAAACCGTCTTATTATCTGATTTACCAGGGGTTAGCTCGCTTGCTAGCCGTACCCAGCAGGGTAAAGACTTATCCATTACTCAAGATTTTCTCAAAAATGAAAACATTGATTGTTTAATTAATGTTGTTGATGCTACGCAATTAAAACGTCAACTCTACTTAACGACGCAATTACTTGAACTAGGGTTGCCCGTATTAGTTGTTATTAACAAAACTGATCGAAAAGAAGCTCAGAATGTAGATACTGACATTTTAGAGAAAGAACTCGGCTGTAAGGTTATTATCGCTAATAGTTTAGCTAAAGATACCTTACAAAACGTTGAAAAAGCGTTAACGCAATTACCGAAAGCGAGTCAACGCCCGAAAAAACTAATACTTCCAGCAAGTATTGTTACCAAGTTAGAAGAAAATTACTCAAATGATACCCTATTTGAACTTGAATCAGGTGCTTGTAGTGAAGGTGGTTGTAAGCAAAATGACGCAGATGCCATAGGTATTATGCAAGCTCGATATGAATTTATTCAACAATTACTAGCAAGTGCTCAAGCTAAATTTACAGAAGATAGCCAACAACCAGCGATGAGTTTAAGTGATCGGCTTGACCAAGTTATTCTTCATCCGTGGTTAGGTGTGCCGGTGTTTTTAGGCATGATGTATTTATTGTTTATGTTTGCTATTAATGTCGGTAGTGCGTTTATTGACTTTTTTGATATCTTAGCCGGCGCGATTTTTGTCGACTACCCACAACAGTTTTTATCAAGTTTTGGTTTACCGCAATGGCTACTTACTTTAACTGAAGGGGCAGGTTTAGGTATTCAAACCGTCGCTACTTTTATACCTGTTATTGCCTGTTTATTTATTGGTTTATCAATACTCGAAAGCAGTGGTTATTTAGCTAGAGCAGCCTTTGTGGTTGACGCTGCCATGCAGAGAATTGGTTTGCCAGGTAAAGCTTTTGTTCCTTTAATTGTTGGTTTTGGTTGTACTGTTCCTGCGGTAATGTCGGCGAGAATTCTTGACAGTGAACGCGAACGTATAACGACTATAATGATGTCACCATTTATGTCATGTGGTGCTCGTTTACCCGTTTACGCATTGTTTGCAGCTGCGTTCTTTCCTGATTCAGGTCAGAATTTAGTTTTCTTATTATATTTAATCGGAATTGCGGCGGCATTATTTACCGGTTTTTTATTAAAGCATACCGTATTGATGGGGAAAAACTCGGTCAATATTATGGAATTACCGCTTTATGAAATGCCGAAACTTTCTTATTTGGTTCACCGTGTTTGGCAACGAACACGTTCATTTATTGTCGGTGCGGGTAAAACAATTGTCTTAGTGGTTTGTGTACTTAACTTTTTTAATTCATTAGGCACTGATGGCGAATTTGGTCACCACGATACTCAAGACTCATTATTAAGTAAAAGTGCTCAAGTTGTTACGCCACTACTTGCCCCAATGGGAATTAAAGAAGACAACTGGCAAGCGAGCGTTGGTATTATTACAGGGCTTTTTGCTAAAGAAGCATTAGTTGCTACTTTTAATAGTTTATACACAGATATAAACGCTGAAGAAGAAGCGTTGAAACCTATGGCTGAATTGTGGACAGATGCGACGAATTCAATTAAAGAAAACCTGTTAGGCATTGAAGCTGATGATCCGCTAGGGACCGATATTGGTGATGTTTCTAATTTACACGTTGCAGCAGAAGAGCAGGGGGTTGATGAAGGAACGTTTACCGTTATGCAGGCCGCCTTTGCAGGTAAAATTGGCGCATTTAGTTACTTACTCTTTATTTTACTTTATACCCCGTGTGCTGCGGCTATGGGGGCAATAAAGAGTGAAGTAGGATCACGTTGGGCTGGTTTTGCTGCATTGTGGAGTTTTTCTTTGGCTTATTTAGCCGCTACTTTCTCATATCAAATTGCAATGTTAACAACTTCTCCAGTTTCTTCAGGCTTACATTTGCTGGTGGTGATTAGTGTTTTTATTGCTATTTATCTCTGGCTGAAGCGTTTTGGAAAAAGTATTCTCACCATTCCAATGCAAGTGACCTACCGTTAGTTATTAGCGGGTGAGTAATAATTAAAGTCTTAATAAACACTTAAAGTTACTTATAGAAAGAGAAGCATTGCTTCTCTTTTTTTATCGATAATTTTCAATATTACGATATAGTAAAGCCTGTGTTCTATTAATTTCATGAAATAATGAATCAATTACAAGCAGAGCAGTATCTACTCTTAAAACCCGAAACATCACTCTATTACCCGTTTGGTGATGATGTAAAAGTGTTTCGAGTGAAAAATAAAATGTTTGCGACCATCTCCCATGGTTCTAAAGCTAAAAGTGCAAAAGTTGATGATGAAGCAAAAACACATTTTTGGATGAACTTAAAATGTGATCCTGATGAAGCGGTTATGTTGCGTGATATTTTTCCGTCAATCATTCCTGGCTACCACATGAATAAATCTAGCTGGAATAGCGTCATTTTAGATGGCTCGATTCCTCAAGGTGAAATTGAGCGGATGATGGATAATTCGTTTAAGTTGGTGGTCAGTAAAATGACCAAGAAAGATCAAAAATCGCTTTTCATTCATATATAACGGGTATTTTATAAGCTGAGTTATCGCTGTGCTCGGTTGGTTATATGCTTTTCTGGCACCATGTTTTTATGTAAAACAGCAAATACAATTAAAAAATTATTATCCAACGTGTAATAAATAATATGGCTAGCATAAGGGAAGCTGAACGTTGTTAGTGAAATATCGGTTCTTTGAGTTCCTATAGTAGGGCAGTCAGATAATAACTGTAATGTTTTGTTTAGTTCTTGTAGATACTTTGTCGATTGTTCTTTTCCCCACGTTTTTAAGGTATATTTTCTGATGTTAACTAAATCTGCACGCGCATCTTGTGTAAATTTATATGAAAGCATTTAATCTAATTTTCCAGCGATTAAATCAGACATAAATTGTTCACCTTCAGTTAAATTGCCATTTTCTATGTCCAGTTTAGCTCTAGCAGCGCGTTCTTGTAACAAAGCGAATTTCGCTTCTTCCATTTGTTGATATTCATCGATTGAAATTACAACTGCAACGGGTTTACCATTTTTATTGATCTGAACAGGTTCACGTTGAGCTTTTAATAACAAATCCCCAAACTGTGTTTTAGCATCATTTGCTGTAAGTGCTTGCATTGTTTATTACTCATTATGGTTGATATCATCAGTATAGTCGAATCGTTCGAAATAATCTATTTGCTCTTTTTGAGTGAAATTAGTAGCGCTAACGATTACATGATTAAATCTAGCTGGAATAGCGTCATTTTAGATGGCTCAATTTCTCAAGGAGAAATTGAGCGGATGATGGACAATTCTTTCATGTTGGTGGTAAGTAAAATGACTAAGAAAGATCACTAATCAATTCTTTTGCATATAGGAACATAACCTCTATTTACTTCAGCTGATGGATATTAAAGTTAGTGGCATAAATCGCGATTTTATGAATGAAGTTACCGCTCTTTTCATCACTTTTATTTATACTTCATAAACGAAATCAACAACTTAATTATTCCAGCTTTAATCATTCCACCTTTAAATATACTTCTTTGAATTCGACAATATTTTTATCAATTTCTGTAGCCCCTTCCCCTTATTGGTAACTTTCCATGCCATAAATAAATTTTGAGCTGCTCGTTTTTCTTGTAATTCGATAATGACAAGTTGACCTTGCGCGACTTGTTCCTCAATTAAACTTTTTGGTAAATAACCAATTCCTATCCCCGAAAGAATTGCTTGAATTTTTTGATTTATAGAGCTGACAAAAAAATGTTGGCTTCCTTCAATCATATTCACAGACCATGGGATCTCATGCTGTGCAGAATCATGAACAACAACACTTCGAAATTTTGTTAAGTCACTTGCTTGCATTGGTTGTTTAGCATGAGATAACTCATGTGAATTACTGACTACTAAAACAGTGTTTACTTCTTCAATTTTTATTGCACGGATACCTTTCTGACTAGGTACTGGGGATGGGGCTCCTATAACTAAATCAACACTATCGTTAATTAATGCTTCCCAAGTACCATTTAATACCTCTTCTTTTACATCAATTTCAATATTTTGATGCTCATTTAAAAAATGCTGTAAGCCTTTAAATATCGGCTTTATATCGATAATTGAATCACAAGCAATACGGATCTTTGGTTCCCAGCCATTTGCAATCGTTTGAGTTTGCTCTGACAGGGTATTAATTGCTTTTAATACTTTTCGCCCCTCGGCCAATAAATGTTTGCCTGCAGGAGTTAGAACTGCACGGCGACCTTGACGTTGAAATAGTGTCACATTTAACTGTTCTTCCAGTTTTTGCACAATATAAGAAAGCGCTGACGGGACTTTGTTTAATTGCTCTGCCGCAGCAGCATAACTGCCTCGATATTCAATAGCGTCTAATACAAGCAACGCTTCTATGGTGATAGGTGGTGTACTCATTATGTTTTATCCGACATCTAGTTTTAGTCAAAACTTAATTGTTCAAAATAACTGAACAAACTAAACAAATAGTAAGGGTTATTTACTGATAACTCAACTTATACAATAGCTACATATTCAATCGACAAGACTTAAAGGCATCTACAATGAGCATAAAATCTATAACTAACACTATCACTAAAACTGAACAATCTTTAATTACTTTACCATTACGGATAATAGCAGGGATTATTTTTGTCGCTCACGGAGGGCAAAAACTATTTGCTTGGTTTGGCGGTTATGGTTTAGACGGCACAGGACAATGGATGGATTCAATCGGCCTTTCACCAGGCTATTTAATGGCATTAATGGCTGGAAGTGCAGAATTTTTTGGTGGTTTGTTTTTAATTGTTGGTTTCCTGACTAGACCAACAAGCTTTGTTTTAACCGTACTTTTGATTATTGCCATCTTTAGTTTTCATATAAATAATGGCTTATTCATGAGCAATAATGGCTACGAATTCGGCTTGTCTCTATTAGCAATCACCCTTGCATTGTTTATTCAAGGGGGCGGAAAACACTCTATTGATGGCAAAGTTTATCGTGCGCTAAACAGCCATGCTCAATAAAACTATCTAGCATCAATTAGTCTTTCATAACATACCAATAGAAATGCTATTGGTATCAACCAACAATATTTAGGAGTTTGTCATGGGTTTAATCGTGAACGGTAAATGGGTCGACCAATGGTACGACACAAACAAAAGCGAAGGGAAATTTGTGCGTCAAGACAGCCGCTTTAGAGATCAAATTTCATCAGATATAAATAATGAATTTAAACCAGAAGCTGGACGTTACCATTTATATGTATCTTTGGCATGTCCCTGGGCACATAGAACGCTAATATTTCGAAAATTAAAGCAACTTGAAGATGTTATTTCGGTAAGCGTCGTTGAAGCCGAAATGATGGAAAATGGCTGGGAATTTGGTGAGAACGGCGATCCACTTTATCATTTAAATTATGCATACCAATTATATTTAAAAGCGGATCCTAGTTACGAAGGACGAGTCACGGTTCCTATTTTATGGGATAAGAAAACGCAAACTATTGTTAATAATGAATCTATTGAAATTATTAGATTATTTAACTCTGCATTCGATGAACTAACGGGTAACGTAGACGATTACTTTCCACTTGCTCAAAGAGAAGAGATAGAAACGGTGAATGCTCGAATTTATGACACTATTAACAATGGTGTATATAAAGCAGGATTTGCCACTACACAGTTAGCTTATAATGATGCATACCACACATTATTCGACAGCTTAGATTGGCTAGAAGATCGTTTATCAAAACAGCGCTACCTTGTTGGTAATAAAATTACTGAAGCTGATTGGCGCTTGTTCACTACGCTCATTCGTTTTGATGCTGTTTATCACGGTCATTTTAAATGTAACCGACAAAAGCTAAATGAGTTTCATCATATTAGTAACTATGTAAATGAGCTTTATCAAGTCTCTGGTATTAAAGAGACAGTTGATTTGGAATATACCAAAATTCACTACTATGCGAGCCATTTAACGATTAACCCAACCCTTATTGTCCCTCTAGGTGCGACAGCTAATTTTGATGCACCACACGATCGTAACCGTGAATATTAACGAATAAGAGTCTTCATTCGTTATTTATCAAATGAAGCTTTATGCCTTACCGCTTTGGTGCATAAAGCTTCATTAAATTAATAGTTAGGAAATACTATGATCAAACATTACCCTTATAAAAGTTTAGGTGGAGCAAATCATGGTTGGCTTAAGTCTAAGCATCATTTTAGCTTTGCTAATTACTATAACCCGACCCGAATGGGTTTTGGAAAACTACGTGTCGTTAATGACGATTGGGTAGAAGCGGGTATGGGCTTTCCGTCACACCCTCATCGTAATATGGAAATCATTAGTTTCGTAAGAACCGGTGCAATTACTCACGAAGATAACGCAGGTAATAAAGGAACCACAAAACATGGTGAAGTTCAGGTGATGAGTGCTGGGACAGGTATTGTGCATTCAGAATATAACCGAACTAATACTCCTTTAACGTTTTATCAAATTTGGATAGAAACGAACAAAAATAATGTTATACCTAGGTGGGAAAGTAAGAAGTTTCCTAACAAAAATGCATCAGAGCTTACTTTATTGGTATCTGGTTACCCAGAAGATAAAAACAAAGCACTTTTTATTAATCAGGAAGCACGCATATATGGTGCTAAGTTAGCAAAAGGAACGGTTATTGAACATCATGTGGAACATCAAGCTTATATTTTAGCGTCAGATGGTATGTTTAAGATTGAAGATGATTCCGGGGTAATTACAATGAATAAAGGTGATGGAGCTGAAATTATTCAATCAAACTCAATTCGCTTAAGAGCAACAACGGACTGTGAAGTCATTATTATCGATACGATTGATTAACTCGGTTTCTTTGGGATAAGCAAAGGTGATTTGAATGACATCATTATTGATTTTTCATCACCTAATACTAGATAAAACAGTTTGTAAAACACTCTTGATACTTTATTTTTATTAATATCAGTTTAATGCCATTGCTCGATAATTAAAAATAACGAGCAAAGTGACATGTAAATAATGGAATATAAATTAGTTAAGCCAAGGTGGTGGTGTTTCAGTTACTTCAGCCCGCAAATATACATGGCTGATTAGACTGAATGGTTTCCGAGGCTAATTGTTTTAAAAAGTGTTGGGTTGCCTCTTCAACTTTGATTTCTTCAATAAAAGGCAGTAAATCAGCGGCTTCCCCCGTAATAACTTCATAAAAAATATAGGCTGTGAGTAATTTACCTAAAAACGCGGCATGGTTACCATCATTACTATGTAAAACCAGTTGTGGATCT
>Ga0209292_1002589_pt1 | contig 20656 bp, 17 predicted proteins | sample GOMGulsemesocosm_2_FD_184634 | JGI IMG/M metagenome (GOLD analysis project Ga0209292, IMG submission 184634) | Methane-oxidizing microbial communities from mesocosms in the Gulf of Mexico - GOM9C Gulf of Mexico (SPAdes) (version 2) | ecosystem: Environmental > Aquatic > Marine > Cold seeps... | reverse complement strand
TTTTGTCTAGCGACAATAGCGACATGGTCCCACCTGATCCCATTCCGAACTCAGAAGTGAAACGTGTTAGCGCCGATGGTAGTGTGGGAGTTCCCATGTGAGAGTAGGACATTGCTAGGCTTCTAATTAGAAAAGCCCGATACGAAAGTGTCGGGCTTTTTGCTGTTTGTAAGAAAAAACATACTGTTGTTTTTGCTGTCAGTTATATGTATTTGATTATTGAAACTAGTTATCTGCTATTCGACTCTATATTATAGAATGCTGTTATGAGACTTCGTCATGTGGACACTAAATTGAAACTATCTATTTTACTTTTCTTTTTCTGTATATCTTTTAGTAACGCTTATGAATTTACAATAGATAATTACATTAAGATACCAAAACTGTCAGACTTCAAAGGCAGTGAATTATGCACAGTGAGCGAAAACACCTACCACTATCTAAATAGCTTTCCAGAGGATAAGTTTGCTGTACATCCAGGTTCTATCTTTAATGATAAAGTGACTTTAGAACGTATTAAGAAAACGCTTGATGTTATCTGTAAAACTTACCGGGAAGATGTCAATGCTGGACGTCAGAGCAGATTACACAATAAGGAGTTCATTAAGAGAAATTTTGACTTCTATCGTTGGCTACCAGATATTAAAACAGCTAGAGAAATTGCAGATAAAAGTAATAATAAAATTAAAAGCAGTCTTTTAAATAATATCCCATCTGATCAAATTTTTTTAACTAAATATTACACTAAGCTCTTGGACGCTAGTGAAGTTCAAACGGAAAAATATACACAGGCATTATATTCCTTACCAGAGGATGAGAAATTTCTATCTGTTGATCAGTCAGATGAAATGAAATCTAAACTCAACCGATATAAATATACACGCCAGCAAATTGTATCAGGTGCACTATTAGATAATAAAATCGCAAAACCGTTAATATGGCTAACAGAAGAGGCACTTCATGATGTTTTATTACAAGGCACTGGGGTAGTTAATGTTGATGGTAAAACTCGCTACTTTAATGTACATCGCAACAATGGCATCGCTTATAATTATAGCATTGGAAAACGTGAACAAGCTCGATATTGGTATTTTATAGAAGTACCTAGCATCATGGGCTACGGAGAAAAACAAGAGAATAAAATAGCTATTAAGGCGCAGGTAACTTTCGCTGGTAATGTAAAGCAGTTAGGCCTTGGTAAGCTATTTATGGTGAGTTACTCTCGTGATCATCAACAAATCGCGAGACTTGGTGTACTAGCTGACCAAGGCGGGGCGTTCGATAATAACCTATTTCAATTGGACATGCTGGTAGATAGTTATAAAGGTTGGAATGATTATCATCTTGCCAATAAAAACTTACCTGATTATGCTGAAGCGTGGTTATTGTTAGTAAAATAACCCTTAAGCTGTTCTGATAAGCTTCTATCAGGGAAGTTGTAATGCCTTCAAACTTTAGTCTTTTAGTAATAACAGATTTACTACCATTCTTAACAGACACAATGACTCGCACCACATGTTACTTTAGTTTGACGAGGAAATAGTTAAATTGCTGCTAAGGAACGTATTCGTTTTGCGGGAACACCAACATAAAGTGAGTTAGCTTGTGTTGATTGAGTGACAACCGCACCAGCACCTAGCTGTGTGTTATCTGCTAGCGTTATGGAGTCGATAACAGTACTGCCAATTCCTAACCAGCAGAATGGTGCTATACGTACACCGCCACCAATACTGACTCCTGGGGAAATATGAACGCAATGTTTAACTATGCAGTCGTGATCAACTGTTGATCCTGTATTGATAATACAACCATCAGAGATCTTAGCGCCGATATTAATTACAGCATTAGCAAAAATCACTACACCTTTTCCAATAATAGAGTTTGGGCTAACAACAGCTGATGGGTGAACAAGAGTAACAAGAGTAGCATTAGCGTGAAGTAATTGATCCATTACTTGTTTCCGCAAACTACCATCACTATAGGCGACGATAAAATCTGCATGTTCAATATGTTGTGTGAAGTCTTTTACTAAGCCAATTACCGACCATTGATTATTATCCTGCCTGTCGAGATAACAGTCATCTAAAAAATCAATCTGGCTATAATTCCCTATCTGTTGTGCGCAATCTGCTATAACACGGCCATGGCCACCAGAACCAATAATGATTAATTTTCTCATAATTTAATTCCTTTAGCCTTGCTGATTATTTGTTTATTTACTATTTTTACTTAAGAAAAAATAGTAATTGTTATAAATACTTTCAATTTTCTTATTAATTTTTAAGTATATTGAATATAAAACAAAATAACTACCATCGGTAATTTGAAAACTCATTGATTTATATCAAATAGAAACAAAAGACTTAATGATAATTGTTTGCATTAAGTTTTGTACCTGTGTATTATCGCCGCAATTATAAAACTCTCTCTCAAAAAATATTTAACGGACATGAAACTCATGATGAAGAAAACATTAATTGCCTCAGCACTTGTTGGCTTATTTGCAACTACTGCTGTTATGGCAAGTGAAGAAACAGAAGCATTACGTAAAGTTATTGCTGAGCAACAAGAAGTTTTAAAGAGCTTAGAAAAACGTTTAGACGAAACTGAAGTTCGTCTTGAAGCAACGGCTGAGCAAGTTGAGTCTAGTACTTCTACTAGTTCATTCGCTAAAACGACGATCGGTGGATACGGCGAATTACATTACAACAACTACGAAGATAAAGATGCAAAAATTGATTTTCATCGTTTCGTTTTATTCTTCGGTCATGAGTTTACTGACAAAATACGTTTTTTCTCTGAGTTCGAATTAGAGCATAGCATCGCTGGTGAAGGAAAAAGCGGTGAAGTTGAATTAGAACAAGCATATGTTGAATATGACTATAGCGATACACTTACAACTAAAGCAGGCTTATTTTTAATCCCTGTTGGCATTATTAATGAAACGCATGAGCCGCCAACATTTTACGGTGTTGAACGTAATGGTGTTGAAAAAAATATCATACCAGCTACTTGGTGGGAAGCGGGTGTTGCAGCTAACTTTAAGTTAGCCCCTGGTTTAGCTATTGATGCTGCTGTTACTAGTGGTTTAAACGTAGGTGATGACTATAAAATTAGAGGCGGTCGTCAAAAAGTTGCAAAAGCATCTGCTGAAAACTTAGCTTACACAGGTCGTGTAAAATATACGGCGATCCCAGGTTTAGAATTAGCTGCTACAATACAGTATCAAACTGATCTAACTCAAAGTGCTGCTGGTGTTGATGAAGCTGGAGCGACTTTAATTGAAGCACATGCCATTTATCAAGTGAATAATTTCACAGTTCGTGCACTATACGCGACTTGGGATATTGACGGTGATGAGGCTAAAGCGTTAGGGCGTGATGAGCAAACAGGTTGGTATGTAGAACCATCGTACAAAGTAAATGAAGAGGTTGGCGTTTTTGCTCGTTATGCAGAATATAATAATGAAGCAGGTTTAAGTTCTTCAGATGCTGTTGAATCAACAAGTGTTGGCGTTAACTATTACTTACATGAAAACGTTGTATTCAAAGCTGATTTTGAAGAGCTTGGTGGATCAAAAGATTCAAAAGGCTTCAACTTAGGTTTTGGTTACCAGTTTTAAGTAATACTTACTTTACGTAAATTTTGCGTTAAGTCATAGTACATAGGGAAGTGAATGGGTATTATCTACTCGTTCACTTTTTTTTTAAGATTTAATTAACGAGTAAAACGTGATTAAAATAATTTATGCATTACTATTGGCAATCAGCTTACAGGCTCCTATATTCGCCAATGGTGTTTATCAAACATCTAAACAGTTTGTTAGCCATGCGTTTAATGGTGAGTTACCCAAAGCGAAAGCGCTATGGTTAACAGCAGACGACAAAGTGATTATGAGTGAAATCATGAGTCATCAGTTTAACCGTTTACGTTTACGCTATTGGGAACAAGGTAATGAAACAGTTTGGGTTCTAGATGAAATAGGTAAAGAAAAACCTATTACCATCGGAGTTCATATTAAAAAATCACAAATTATTGAATTGAAAGTTTTAGCTTTTAGGGAGTCACGTGGTGACGAAGTACGTCATGATTTTTTCACTGATCAATTTATTTCAGCTACGTTAACGAAAGAAAACATGCTTAATCAGCATATAGATGGTATAACAGGCGCTACCATGTCAGTTCGTGCGCTTACTAAAGTTGCCCGATTAGCTTTATGGTTAAATAACAAGGTGAAAGCTTCATAGTTTTACTGATAAAATCGGTTTAGCTCACTAGATATAACGCGAATAGGCATGGCTAAGAAAAAATTTAAAAAATCTATAAAAACTCGGCTCACTCGTCAGTTACGTGAATGGCATCGCCGCCTTGGCATTTTTGCCGCATTTTTCCTTATTTTTCTATCTATTTCAGGAATTGCTTTAAACCATACTAATTTTCTTTCTTTATCCCATCAGTCGATATCTACCCCTTGGATATTAAGCCATTATGGAATTAAAGCTCCAACGGATATTCGTTTCTACCAAGAAAAAAATTGGTTAGTGACAAACCAGCTTGTTTGGTTGCACGACCTATTAGTGTTTGAAAGTGATGACACTGTGGTGAGTGTAGCCAAATACCAATCGTATATTTTGTTAGCGACACACTCGCAGTTGATTTTATTTACCCAGACAGGTGAAATTGTTGACAAGCTTGATAGTTCAAGTGATTTACCCTTTGCTATATCAGCACTTAGCGTCAGCGATAGTCATATCGTTTTGAATACAGCTGATGGTTATTATCAAAGCGATAGCGACTTAATGAGTTGGCAAAAAATTCAACCGATTATTGAACCAGCATGGGCAACTAATGTAGCAAGTACTCAAGCTGAATTAGTTCTAGCACAAAGACAATTTCAATCGCAATTTTTAAATTGGGAGAGGGTGATCCTTGATGCTCATTCTGGGCGTTTATTTGGTGACTTTGGTGTTTGGTTTATGGATATAGTCGCTTTTATTCTAATTTTACTTTCAATGAGCGGTATTTATATTTGGCTACGGCACTCGAAAAGTAAACGTTAACTATGTAGCCTATTTATAGCTATTAGATAAATAAGCACATTAAAACCTCGTTGAAAGGCATAAAAATGAATGCATTTTCTAAGTTAGTATTTATAAGTTTTATTTTGTCCGCTCTTACTGCTTGTGAGCCAATCGAGAAAAATGGTGAGCACTCACAAACTTCAACGCAACCAATTACACAGGAAGAATTAAACAACTTAGCAGAAACACTTATCGTCAAATATTACTTTTTAAGTAATATAGAAACAGATTGTCCTGATTTTAACGGCGAAAAAGTTCCTCATTGTTATGGCGCCGAAATTAACTTCACGGCAAGTGAAAATATGCAAGTAAGTAGTTGGCAGTTATATTTCTCGCAAGTTTACCCTGCTTATGCGAGTCGTTCTGCTGAATTATCATTACAGCATATAAACGGTGATATTCATCAAATTTTACCGAAAAAAGATTTTTCAGGTTTTCATGCAGGTGAAACAAAAACACTTAAGTTGTGGGTGAAAAGTACTTTGATATCTGAATCTGAGTTAATGCCTAATTACTGGTTAGCGGCTGAAAACTTAATTCCAAGGGTTGTTGAAAGTACACGTACACGCATTGATCCCGAAACAGGATTAGAAATACAACCTTATGTTGTTTCATTTGATGATATTAAAAAGCAGATAAAGTCAGCACCCAACGATATTAACCAATATGCCTCGCCACAATGGTTATTTCAGCAAAATGAACAACTAAAAACAGCTTCCGAACATTTACCTTTTGCCGTTATCCCTACACCCAAATCATTAACAATTATTGATAATAATAACAGGTTAGATTTATCAACCGGCGTCAATATCCATTATAAGAATATCAATAAAAATGATGTTAGTGCTGCATTTGAACGTTTAGCACAACTAGGAATCCAGCATAGTATTGAAGGGGTGCCAATTAATATCTCACTGGAAGCGAAAACAAGCGATATTGCTGGAAGTTATCAGCTTAGAGTCAGTAATAACAAAATAATGATTACCGCAGCAGATAAGCAAGGAGCTTTTTATGGAGTGCAGACCTTGGCAAGTTTACTTACTTTAGCTGATTTATCTTTACCTTTGGTTGAAATAAGTGATGCGCCACATTATCAATACCGAGGTCAGCATTTAGATGTTGCGCGAAACTTTCATGATAAAGACATGGTGTTGGCGTTGATACAACAAATGTCTGCTTATAAGCTCAATAAACTACATTTACATTTAGCGGAGGATGAAGGCTGGCGTTTAGAGTTACCAAGCTTTCCTGAGTTGACCGGTATTGGAGGTAAACGTTGTTTAGCAATGGATGATAAAAACTGTATGCAGCCACAATTAGGTGGTGCACAAGCCCCCGAGCGCGATGGTTATTATAGCGTTGCTGACTATCAAGAGATTTTGAGGTTTGCTTCACGCCATTATGTGCAAGTGATCCCATCATTAGATATGCCTGGGCATTCACGTGCGGCAATTAAGGCGATGGAAGCTCGTTATCAGTTTTACATTGAACAAGAGAATGATGTCGAAGCTAGCCGTTATTTACTTAGTGATTTTAACGATAAAACTCAATATAACTCAATTCAAAATTATAACGACAATACTATTAATATTTGTATGGAATCGTCATATCGTTTTGTTGACAGAGTATTAGAAGATTTAATTTTAATACATAAACAAGCTGAGCATCCGTTAGAGATGTATCATATTGGCGCTGATGAAACGGCGGGGGCCTGGTTAAAGTCACCTGTTTGTCAGGATTTAGTTGATGATAAGTCAAATAACGTCAACGACATTAAGCACCTTAGTGCTCATTTTATTGAGCGTATTTCACAAATGATAAACAGTAAAGGTATTAGTGTAGGAGGCTGGAATGATGGCTTAGGAGAAACACGCGTTGAAAATATGCCTAAAAATGTTTATTCATATATTTGGGGAGCATTACCGTGGGGCGCTCATCAGCAGGTCAGTGAGCAAGCAAGGCGGGGATGGAACGTGGTGTTATCAATTCCAGATGTCTTATATTTTGATTTTCCTTATGAAGTTGATCCAAATGAACGTGGCTATCATTGGGCATCAAGACGAGTAAATACTCGCAGTATTTATAACTTTATGCCTGATAATTTACCTATTCATGCCGAGTTTAGACGAGATACTTTAGGAAGAAATTTTACTATTGACGATCGACTGAAAAAAGATACAAGTGGTGATATTACTCACCAGCCTTTACCTAAAAATTATCAAGTACTTGGTATTCAGGGGCAGTTGTGGAGCGAGACTGTACGTAGTGAACAACAAGCTGAATATATGATTTACCCACGTTTATTAGCATTAGCGGAGCGTGCTTGGCATAAACCAACGTGGCAAGTCCCTTATAACTATCAAGGAGCGAAATACGATGAAAATAGTGGTGTTTTTAATCAGCAACTAAAACAACAACGAGATAAACAATGGCAAAGTTTTTCGAATACCGTTGCACAAAAAGAGTTAGTGAAATTAGATAAACAAAATGTTTTTTATAGAGTGCCAACGGTTGGAGCTAAAGTAATTTCTGGCAAGTTGCATCTCAATAATTCATTGCTCGGTTTACCGATGCAGTATCGTATGACAAATGGGCAATGGCAAAATTATCAACAACCAATTGCTGTAACCTTGCCCGTTGAAGTGAGAGCCAAAACAGTTAACTCAGAACGAGCAGGTCGAACCACGACACTACATTAGTTATTACAAAATTTCGTCGTAAGGTAATACGTTAAAGTATATTGTTCACTGTTTTAGTAAAAGTAAGTCTGTTATTTTCTTCTCATAGTGGGCACTTTTACTTTTGGTGAAACCTACATGTGTTTCCACAATTTCACCTAAACGATCAATCAAATAACTGCTAGGCATACCTTTTAATTTAAATTTACGAGCAACCTTACCTTTGGGATCATAAAAAACAGTAAAATTGGCGGGAGTATCGTTAAGGAACTCTTCCGCCAACGACTTTTGATTGTCAACATTAACACTAATCACCACTAAGCCCTGCTGTTGATATTTCTGTTGCATATCGTTTAACCACGGAAATGATTTACGACAAGGACCACACCAAGAAGCCCAAAAATCAAGGTAAATAACTTTTCCCTTGTGAGAACTTATCAAGTTTTGAAAGCTTTTCAGGCTTGTTGCACTATTCTCTTCAGTGGCAGAAACCGTATGAGTAAAACTCAGGAATGACAATAAAAAAAATAAAACTATAATATCTTTAGGAGTACTCATCGCATTGTTCTTTATAGTAAATTCATCTCATTAGAACATGACAGCTTATCATATTGAAGGGTTTTCGCAGCTCCTTCTCAGTGAAGGTTAATAAAAGGGCATAAAAACACTGCTATTAATGGTTTGTACATCACCTTTCGGCGTTTTGCTGTATTACCGTGCTATAAAGCGTTTATACTAGTGTTAACTCTTAAATGCTGAAACTTTTATTATGCAACGACCTTCATCTTTAACTTTACCGTTATTCCTAAGCTGTTTGTTTTTCTCTTTTCCTATTATTGCAAGCTCTCTTGAAAAAACGCCCGAACAGCTTGAACATGATCAATGGCTAAAGTTACGCTTTAGCGAGCAACATAAACAACTAATACCAATAGTTGCCGTTGCTGATATGTTTTTTGCCTGCGATAAAGCTAAAAATAGTGGTAGTGCAAATTATAACGTGAATGAACTGGTTGAAAATATGGACCGTAATTTACTCGCAGAAAAGTTATCAACATGTCTAGCTGGCGTAAGTATGCAGTCAGACACCGCATTAAATTATGGCTTATATGGCTGTTTTTACGAACAGCTAGATCATTTACCTCTTGATCAAAAACAAGAAAAAATGCGAGTCGTAACTGCTAGTATTTCTTCATTAAGCCGAGAGGATAGACAAAAAAGTTTTTCTCGATGTGTTACCGATCAGTCTATCAGTTATTTAAAGTAACGCGTTTATTGGCTATAAATGCTAATAGGTTCAGGGTCAGTAATAAAGCTAGTACTTCTATAGGTAAATATGTTCATAAAAAAGGAGCTGTTAAGCTCCATTTTTTAATCGTTTATTAAATTCCGTTCTTGTGCAAAAATTAAAACCTGTATAGCTAGCATGACAGCCAGAAGATAGCAGTTAACTTTAACAGGTAAACTCAATTTTCTCTTGAATGATTCGCTTTAAAGTTAATTGTTCAATAAATTCGCGGGGGAAAACTGGTCGGTTAATAACTTAGTTTTCTCTGGCCAGTCTTGGTCTATATGGGTTGATGTCATTTGCTCGCTGACTTTAGTCATATTTACAGAAAAAGGGATTAAGCGGTCATGCAATTTCTTTGCTCGTTGAGCAATAACTGCTGAGCTAGGCAATTCGCCTTTAGCTGTTAAAATTATGCGGTTATTGTTCTTATGATTGCGAACATTGTAAAAATCTCCAAAAACTTCTTTATAAGTTGCTGATTCATGTGCATATAAATTACTTACTGAAAATGTATTTGAACTTAAAACTCCGTTAGGAGTGAGAATACTCTTCGCTTCTTGTAAAAACTCCTGAGTTAATAAATGTTCAGGAATATAATCGCCATTGAAGGCGTCAAGAATTATCCAGTCGTACTGCTGCTTTTTTATTATGGCGCGTTTGATAAAAATTCTACCATCTTGCACAACTGAGGATACGCGTTGATTTTCAAAGAAACCAAAATATTGACGAGCAACTTTAATAACTGCAGGGTCAATTTCAACATTGGTAATGGTAGTTTGAGGGTAAATCTGTTGTAAAGTGTTCGACATTGTTCCGCCGCCCAAACCGATAATCAAAATGCTCTGAGGGTTATCTACCAGTAATAACCCTGAAAAAAGCAGCTTAGTATAATTAAAAACTAATTTCTGAGGAGCACTTTTATATAGACAGCTTTGATTTGTTTTTCTGGACTTAACATTAAATTTTAAACAGCGTAAATCGTCTTGATCTTCAACCAAAATGTTGCGGTATAAAGAGCGTTCTTGATGAATAACTTCTGCTGAGCTACTTTTTACAAAAGGTATATTCATTAAAAAAACAATAGAAATAACTAAGTATATTTTATTCATGAACTGTGCCTATCGCATTGATGTTAACTGTTTTTATTGATTTATTTAAGAGTATCGCTATAACACCTAATAGAGCTAGTACGGCACTAAAAACGATAATAATGCTATTTACATCAAAAAGTAATACGAAATAGAATGAGGTAATAATGGTACCTAATGCGCTACCTAAGGTAGAAACGAAATAGAGCTTTCCTGCTACTTGACCACTTTTGTCTTTGTCGGTTACCAATAACCGAACTGAGTAAGGGGAAATCATGCCTAAGATGATGGTAGGTATAAAGAATAACGCTGCGCAGGCAAGTAATGAACCATAGCGTGAGTCTTCAACATTAAGGAAGATAACTTCCATAATGCCAGTTGACCAAAAAGCAACGGGCAAAATAGTGATACCCGCAAAAAGAAAAATAATTCCATAACGCTTTAATGATGCGTTATGAGTCGAAAGTCTTCCGCCCGCAAGATAACCAAACGATAAACTCAACATAAAGACTGTAATAATACTGCCCCAAATATGAACGCTACTACCAAAGAAAGGGGCAAGAATTCTGCCGCCAAGTAATTCAATACCCATAATGCAGAAGCCACTACAGAAAGCGAGTAAGTATATAAAAGGGTTTTGTAGGGAATTTATATCGATTTTTTTAGAGTTAGTCATATAAGCGGCATTAAAATCAAATGGATAAACATCATAACCTTACACCGCTATTAGACGCTAGTTTAAATATATAAATCTATTGTTAATTTATATTTATCCCTAGATATCGGAGTTTATTTTGCTTTTGTTTTTGATTCTAATACCTTTATTCTTCCTTTTATCTACCTTGAGAATGCTAAGGTCGTTGTATTTCTTTTTCTTGGTATCTGCAGTCCATATTCTTTCGGGAGCTGTTACGGCAATAGCTGAATTTGCTACGGCTTGCTCATTAGGTGTTGTAATAGAAGCTACTATTGTAAATATTTCTAAAATATTCATATCATCTCTCTTTCGTTATGGCGTTATTAGTTGCCACAAACATTAAAAAAATCAATGGTGAAATTTATTTAGAAAATATTGTTTCGGCTTTTTGAGGTATTGTTATTTTCCCAATAAAAGTATCATCAGGTGGTAGGTCATTAAAAATTAACCATTTATCTTTTACTTTAAAACCCAATATATCTTTTTTTATCAATAGTTTGATTTTCTCTTGTTGAGTTAAAATATCTAACTCGGTTAAATGCTGACCGTCTTTATTGAGCCTGTATAATTTATTGTCACTAACAGACCATTGGTCGTTTTCCGAAAATAAGGTATCAATAAAAAAAGGAGCCTTTGCAAAAGTATTATCAACAAAATTGTATGGGTATAGCCCTGCCTGATTTTGTTTCGTCACGATATATTGTTGGTAATTACAATTGCTTTGAATTGAAGTGATGGCATTAATAAATTTACTCGAAGATTTACTGTCTAAATTCGTTTGATAGGCATTCCATACGCCTGACGATTGAGCAATAACTAACACTTCGCTATTACTATCACAAGACCAAATGGCATTACGAATTTTATTCGTAGGGTGTGGCACATTAATGACTTGATTTGAATCTAGTTTGAACACTTTTAGTTGGTCATTAAGTTTAAAGAGTATGCTTTGTCCATCGCTAGAAAATAGCAAGTCAGTAATATATGTATCGCTTTGCGTAAACTGAGTTAATTGAGTTAATTGCCCCTGCTTTTGTAGCCATACTTGGTAATTTCCTGAACGGTTTGAAACAAAAGCTATAGATTTTATATCGTTCATCAGGTGAATGTCGGCACTATGATCTTTAAAGGTCGAATAAATTAATGATTCAATTTTTAACTCACTCTCCGTTAAGTTAACCTGTTTTATGTTTGCTTTATATAAATCACCAAAAGATAGAAGCACTTCATTAGGGGCAATAAATGTATGCTCCATAATGACTTCCGAATGCTTAAATATCGGAGTAGTTTTTTTAGTTAGAATATCGGTCAAATAGAGCGTGTTGGTACTATCAATAAAGGTTAAATAATTTGGATCTTTTGTCCAAGCAATGGAGTAAATATTAAAGCTTTTATCTGTGATAACTTCAATCTCACCACTGGTAATATCTTGAACCATTATTGTATTTTTATCATCGTTAAAGCGTCTAATATAGCTGATGTATTGATCGTTTGGACTTAAGCTCAGCCCGTAATCACCCGATAACTTATTTGGCGGAGCGGTTAATTCTTCAATTTGTTTTGTTTCAAGATGAATACGTTGAATGATACTGGGAGAACCAGGAGATTCATCAAAGACATAATATAGCCATTGTTGGTCTGAGCTTATAGCAAGGTTAGGTAGTATGTTTTCGCCGCCACAAGAAGTGATGTTTTCGATGTTATGAATGTTTAAGTCTTTACCTACTTTTATTTTTCTAATAAAACACTGGTTATTAACATGTGCTGCATAATAGATCTCATTGCCCTTATTTGACCAAATGGGTGAGGTGGTTTCGAACATCTCATCAATAATAATAGTTTGCTTAGTATTCACATTTTGGATGTGAATATGATAATTAGAATTCTCATCCGCTAGGCTAACATAAGCGAGTAAGTTTTTATCTTGAGATAATGCTGGTTGAAACTCCCATCCTTCAGAATAGGTCATGGGTTCAATTTTTATTTCATCATCTATTATATTTCTTTCGGCTTTATCTAGGTTTGTTAATAATAGCCATAAAATAACAAAAAATAACGCAGTTAGTAGTGTTGCATACACTTTGTAAAGGGTTAGGTTAGTTGTTGCTTTTTGTGCCACTTTTATTTTTTCAGGCGTAGGGCGATCTATGAATTTTACCGGAGAAGTAAACGAATAACCGAGCTTGGGATGGGTTTTTATATATTGCTCTTTACTACCTCCAAGAATTTTTCTAAGGCGAGAAACCGTGGCGTTAATTGTACGATCATCAATAAAGCGGTTATTCCAAACAAGCTCTATTAACTGCTCTCTTGATACTATTTTATCCTGCTTATCAATAAGACAATGCAATAAAGAAGCGTGCTTTGATTCTAGGGTTTCAGTGAGTATTGGAGTTTTATCTGTTTCTATTGTTGTGAGAGTCTTTTTTAAAGGATCGAAGATCCAATTACTAATTAGAATTAGCTCTAGTTTATCCATAATATTCTGTAATTATCCGTATTCATTATTGCATGCATATATTTATTGGAATGCTTTGCATTAATGTAAAGTGTTCTTATAAATATTTGTTTAAATTATTTATTAATACTGTAGGTGAATAACATCACATTAGAGCGCATTTTACAAGAATTTTACAAATGTACAAGAGATTGGAATATACAGAGGTTTTATTACATTTCAATGAATTACATAACATATTAAGTTCTCTAAACCATACGATATGCTTTACTTAACTAGTTTGCTATGGAGTAAATAAAACGCAATGGGAATGAATGTTACGGTGATGCATAACACAATTGAAAAACGCGCATAATATAGTAAGGAAAGAGAGAATAATATGAGTAACGTATTGTGTATTTTGTCGACTCTTTTTGAATTAGCGAAAGAAAAATTCAAATAATAAGCACCTAAAAATAACAGTGAACTTTTAACGACTAACAGCTCGAAGATATTATTTGGCAAAAACGCCAAACTTATTAGCCCTATAGCAATTAATCTAGATATAAATACTGAAAGGTCACGACTTTCATTTTGGCTCATACAGTCTCTCGAAATCCAATGAATTTAATTTATACTTACTTTATGTGTTGTCGTGTTCGCTAGTTATATTTTTGATCACTGATGTTAACTTTCCATTTTCCATAACAAGAATGTTATTAGCTTTATTAATCGTTTCTGGGCGATGAGCGATAATTATTCGTGTCATTTTTAGGTGTTTAATTTGCTCACTAATTTTGGCTTCATTATTAACATCTAGATGACTTGTCGCTTCATCCATAAATAAAATACTAGGTTTTTTGTAGAGCGCTCTTGCTAAGAGTAATCGTTGTCTTTGACCTCCAGATAAACTTGATCCCATATCACCTACTAGAGCGTTATAACCCATCGTCATCTTAGTGATATCTTTATGGATAGCCGCCAGTAGTGCACACTTCTCAACTTGCAAGAAATTAGGCTCAGGATTAAAGAATGTAATATTGTCAGCTATAGAGCCAGCCAACAGAGTATCGTCTTGCATTACTGCGGCGACTTGCTGGCGATAGTTTTTTAAACCAATTTGGCTTATATCTTGTCCATCTAATAAAATTCGCCCAGAAGAGGGTTGTAATAAACCGAGCATAAGTTTTACTAGTGTTGTTTTACCACAGCCAGAGTCGCCGGTAACTGCAACGCTGTCACCAGCTGTAATTGTGATAGACAAGTTATCTATGATGTTGCCTTCGTCTTCACCGTAACTAAAACAAACATTTTCTAAAGTAATTTCACCTTTGACAGCTTTGTCATGAGCTAGCAAAATATTGCCTTCACGATTAGGCTCTTCTTTATGTAAAGCGATGTCTGAAATTCGATCAAGGTGCAATCGCATTATTTTAAATTGTACCAGTTGCTCAATTAAACTTGTAAAACGTAGAGTAAGTTGACCTTTATAAGCTATAAAAGCCAGTACCATACCTATTGATAGATTGCCCGCTATGACCAACGTAGCGGCAAAATAAATAACGATAACATTTTCAAGACCAAATAATGTTTTGTTAATACCTTCAAACCCTATTCGCAATTTCCCTAATCGAATATCAGCGTTGATGACCTCTGCGTATCTATTTTGCCAGATGCCTTGACGCTGAGATTCATTGCCAAAGAGTTTAATGGTTTGGATCCCTCTAATATTTTCTAAAAAATTACTCTGCTCTTTAGCTGAGTTTTGGATAGACTCTTCAGTTGCTTGATGTAAAGGTCGATATAAAGCAAAGCGTGCTATTACATATAATATGATTGCCGCTAACACTATCAATGATAACTTTACACTGTAGAGCATCATCATGATTAGAACAGTGATTGACATTACGCCATCAACTGTAGCTTCAACTAAGCCTGTGGTAATACGCTCTCGAATTTGCGCCAAAGAGCCAAAACGAGAAACAACATCACCGACATGCCGTGACTCAAAATAATTCATAGGTAAGCGTAATAAATGCCGCAGCAAATTTACCCCCATCTGCATGTTTAACAAACTCGATAGCCTTAACACTAGCCAGCTACGTACCGAAGTTGCTAATACGCTGAATATACTCAATAGGCCAAAGCCAATGGCAAGCACAATAAGTAGTGGTTGGTCGTGACTAATCAATACTTCATCAACTACCCATTGCATATAATATGGAGTAGCTAACGCGAATACTTGTAAAACAAAAGATAAAGCAAAAAGTTTTAATAAAGCACTTTTTAATCCTGTAATTTTGCTCCATAGCTGTGACAGCTTCATTTTCTGTTTTTCGTTTTTAGCTTCAAACTTATTCGTTGGGGTTAGTTCTAAAACAATGCCAGTGAAGTGTTGACTAAATTCTTTAATCGATAGTGTTTTTTTCCCCATTGCAGGGTCATTTATAAACACTTTCTTTTTGGTGATTTTGGTTAAAACAACAAAATGATTCATATCCCAATGTAGTACACAGGGTAAGGAAAGCTTTGGCACATCTTCAACGGTGCATTTTAATGCTCTACTGGCTAGCCCTAAGCTATCACCTAAATCAATAAGTTGTCGTAGGTTCATACCTTTAAGGTTTGCTGAAAAGCGCTTTCGCATAGCAGGCATATCTAACTGATGACCATAGTACGACGCAACCATAGCAATAGAAGCTAAACCACACTCTGCAACTTCTGCTTGTAAAATCAGCGGCACGCGTTTTGCGCTGGAGAACTCTAAAAGTTGCTCTGTATTCGCTGTTATATCCATGGATGATCCTTGTTTGTCAATTGGTCAATAACACTTTTATCTGTGATTTATTTTTAATAAAGTTGATATTGTTTATTACTTGGAGAATAAGTTAACAAGTCTCTTTTTTGTCAACAAGATGACTAATTGCCTCATCCTTCGTTGTTTTTCCAACGCGTTGTTTTAACTGTGTTTTATTGGTGTTGTATTAATGTTGTGATTAGGTTTATAGGCTGGTTTAAGCTGTCCAGTGTACTAAATTAGCAATTGCAGTTAATTTTCCATTAAGAGAGTAAGCTTCGACCTATCTATATTTAAGGCCAATTATCATCAATAATTGTATTGAGCAATCTTTGATTATTTAGTTAAGAATTGCTCAATAAAGAAAATGTTAGCTCGTTGAGATGAAACTATTGAGTTATATTGCTGGCTAATTGGTTTGCTATAGCCGCACAAATTTCTTGCTGCTGGTATTTTTCTGCCCAATAAAATTCACCACAAGGGTTAATTTCTAAAAACTTAAGTTCTCCCTTGGGAGTTAAAATATAATCAGCGGCTCCATAATTTAGCCCTAGGCTTTTTGTTAGCTTTATCAACTTTTGGACTTCTTCATCAGGTAATTGGTATGGGAACCAAGCTTCTAAAGTTGTTGAGCCTTTTCTACGCCAATCGTAATTTTCAGTTTGAAATTTATTACTATCTATAGCTATGCAAAAAACATTATCGCCGACGACTGTTGCGCGAAGCTCTAACTCTTTCTGTAGTGATTGTTGAAACTGCATAGGGCATAAGCGCAAATCGGCTAAGTTTTCTAAATCGCTCTCTTTTACTGGGTTAGTAAATACAACACTTTCTTTTCCGTCGTCATAAATGGCAAAAGCTGTTTGCATTTTGGTAATAATATTGCCTTGATGTTTATGGTAGAAGTTAAGTACAGCCTCGGGGTTATTAGTGGTTAAAGTATCAGGGATATCAATACCATGCTCGCGAGCTTTAATGAGTTGTAACTCTTTTGATGAAGCGCGTCGAATGGTCCAATAATCATCTATTTTAAAAACGTCTAAAGCATCAAAATAACCTAATAAAGTACGCTTAGACTCTTCAATACAAGCATCTCGAGTTTGTCTTTCAATATCTTTGGGTAAATCTCTACCAATATGAAAACGACGATACCAAATCGCCCCAATATCCGCTAAATTATATTGTTCGCCTGTTTCTAGCGTTAATATTTGCTCGTTTTCAGCCCCTTGATAAGATTCTATTTTTATTTGTGTTGGGAATAGATCTGAATTTAATCTTACCGCTTTAATGCCAAATGTGGCTAAATGTTCAGTTACAGCTGAAATACAAGGGTTATCGTTTCTATGGGTTATAATTAATACGACTTTATTGTTCATTTAAGTGTCCTTTATCAATATTGTTTTTTATACATTGTGCGATATGATCTGTGATTGGATAATCGAGTATCTTTTGCAACATGCCCCATTCACCGCAGGGATTAACTTCTAAAAAGACATAATCACCATTGGTTGCTCTTATAATGTCTAAAGCACCAAAATTTAGGGATAGTTTGCTCATCAATTTATTTATTTTTTGGCAAATATCTTCGGGCAATTGATAGGCTTGCCAGAAAAAGTCTTCTTGTGTTGCTCGTCGCCAATCAGGTTTGTTCTCATCAGTGATTGCACTCGTTGCTATTTTTCCTGTGAAAAAATTTCCGTCAACGTAAATAACCCTCAGTTCGTATTCTTTTTGAATTTCTTGCTGAAATTGCATCGGACAGTATTTTAAGCCGTCTAAATTGTCTAAATGTTTCTCTTCAACTTTAGAGGTATAGACAAAACTTGTGCTTGATTTCATAAAGTTAGTTAGCGGGGTTAACATCTTGGAAATAATACTGCCGTTTTCTTGGAAATAGAACTCCTTTACAGCAGCGGGAGAATTACTTAATAACGAGTTAGGAATAGTTAAGCCACATTGTTTGGCTAGAATAAGTTGCAGCTGTTTATTTTCAGCGCGCTGGATATCAAAAGGGGAGTCGAACCAAAATATAGACTCTAAGGCGTATAATACTGCATTTTTTGCTGCGGTAGACTCTTTTGTCGCTTGCTTTAGGGTTTTCCCATCTAAAGCGGAGGTTAAATTTGAATGTAAATTTTTTCTAAACCAAACAGCTGAAAACTCTGATAGTTTATGGGCTTCTTCTGCTATTCTAATTGAGCCACTAACCCCATCTATATTTTGTTGTGCGGATATTTCGATATTTAATGGAAATGTATCTGTATCCATTCTTATCATCTGTAAATTTAATTTAGCTAAACTAGCGGACATTAAATCCGTAACGTAATAATCTTGACTGTGGGTTAAACATAAAACTTTATTGTTCACTTTTATTCTCTTTTAAAGTCAAAATAAAAAAGTGCTGCTAAGCAGCACTCTCAGGGTGAATTACATTTCTAATTCGCCACCTTCATCACCGTCTGAAGGGTATTTCATTGTATGTTCTAATTGATCTTTAACAACATGAGTGATCACACAACCGCCGTCACCAGGTAAAATACCACCAGTAACTTGTTCAATATCTTGCTCTTCTAAAAAGTTGCTAAAAAATGGCTTGTTCATTATTTCTTCCTTTTAATATCCGACGTTACTTATTATTAGGCGTCGGGTTTTTGAATTATTAACTCATTCATTATTAAACGAGCTAACGGTACTTTATTAGCAAAAGGGCAGGGAGTAGCTGTTCAAAAAGATCTGTACTTCCAGCTGATTTTGCTTGAGAAATACGTTAACAAGTCATTTTTTATCGAACAAGTACGGTGATGTTTAAAAAAAACATTGTGTTTTTAAGTTCTTATTTATCAATGGGTAAGGGGGGGTATTTTATGTGTTGTATTAATGTTGTGAATAGGCTGTGATGACTTGTTGGCTAAAAATAGCTGATATATCAATTTATGTTATATTAAAGCCCATGATATTTATCATAGAGATAACTTGTCGAAATAATTTTTCGTGACTTATGAAGGTACTTATTCAGTAAGAAGCGTGGAACAATAAAAGAGTATTTGGGAATTAATTGCCTTACAGTGGAAAGTTTCAGTATTTTAAATCGCAGAAGTCAGCAACGTTGAATAGCTGTAGGTATATATAAGCAGGCTATAACATCATGCCTTACGCTCGCATGGTGAATTCTCGAAATGAAAATAACAGCCACAGCCCCAAGGCTGACATAGGGTAGCTTGCCTTTAAATGTATTTATTATATCGGGAAGAAATCTTTGCTATTCGTTGGTTTAGCTAGTTGAGCTGATGGGGCTTTATTAAGAAACTTTATATATGAACTCTATTTTTTATTTTGACTTCGACTTTAATTAATTTAACCTGCCATTTAGACTGTAAACAGGCTCAAGAAGCCATTCTATTAGTGTTCGCTTGTCTAACATTATGTCTGCATTAAAGAGCATACCGCTTTTTAAGTTAAATTTTTTGCCATATCCTTGAATAAATTGTGTGTCTAATTTGGCTTGTAGTCGATAGACGGGTTCGTTCATTGATACGGGGAAGTCAACATCATCTTGGGTGATCAAGGTTTTATCAATTCTGTTAATTTTACTGGCTAAGAAGCCAAATCTTTGGTGAGGAAATGCGTCAAATCGTAAACGAGCGACGTCACCTTCTTCAATAAACCCTGCTGAGCGAGTAGGCAATAATAGTTCTGCAACTAGTTGCGCACCTTCAGGAAAAATAGTTAGCAAAGGGCGTATAGAATGTAATGTCTCACCTTCCACAACTTGAATAGACGTTACTACGCCTGAGTGTGTTGCACTAACTACATAACTATAGTTATTCTGTGTTTCACTGAGCTGGCGTGATAGATCAGATTTTTTACGTTTTAGTTCGCGTATTTGGCTTAAGTACTGTTGCGGAATATTTACCTGGTCATACTTTAATTGAGATAACTCATCCTGTTGGCTGATTAATGTATAAGTTAATAACTCAGCTTCTTGACGTACATTGATCTGGCGCTCTTGTTGTTCCTGGTATTCAAGTTCAGAGATATGTCCCTGCGCAGCTAATTTCTCAAACTGCACGTTTTGTTGGTTAAGTAGAGCTAACTTTTCTTTTAAAAGCAGCTGCTGTGCCTTTATTACTTTACTCGACTTATTTAATGAGGCTTGTTTTTGTTCAATTCTTATCAGTTCAAATTGTTCAAGTTGAACAAGTTGTTTTTCCTCTTCAACGGTCAGGTTGATTTGCATTTCAAGTTCACTGATAAGCTTTTCACTAAGTTCCTCACCATTATTCATATTTCGTTGACTAATAATGCGAATTAACGGTGTACCTTGAGTTACGAACTGTCCTTCACTGATAAATACTTTCTCTATTGTACCATTGCGATTCGAGTAACTTTTAATTAGCCCTTTGTCAGGGCGCAAGAAGCCTTGTACGGTCTCTTTACGTGCATATTCCGCACTAAATAAAAACCCAACGGTTAAAATTACCACAGCAACAATAATAGTTGAGGTTATTTTCATCGATAACGGTTGAGCTAATGAAATAGAGCCGACTAATCTTTGTGTTTGAGCTTCAACTGCTTCTTTTCTAAATAATT
>Ga0209292_1002586_pt1 | contig 20674 bp, 18 predicted proteins | sample GOMGulsemesocosm_2_FD_184634 | JGI IMG/M metagenome (GOLD analysis project Ga0209292, IMG submission 184634) | Methane-oxidizing microbial communities from mesocosms in the Gulf of Mexico - GOM9C Gulf of Mexico (SPAdes) (version 2) | ecosystem: Environmental > Aquatic > Marine > Cold seeps... | reverse complement strand
GGGAGGGGCTATTGCCATGTTGACATTTTTGAATGCAGCTATGGCATCGTCTTCACAACGTTTTATGTCTTATGCGCAAGGGGAAGGAAATGTTAACAAACAAAAAAACATTTTCAATGTAAGTGTCTTGCTGCATTTTTTTATTGCTATTGCCGTAGTATTGCTACTTGAAGCAGCAGGGTATATTCTTTTTAATGGAGTCCTAAAGATTGCTCCGGAGCGTATGGAGGCCGCTCAACTTATATTTCAATTCCTCATTGTAAGTACCTTTTTTACCATTATTTCAGTGCCTTATGATGCCGTTATTAATGCACATGAGAACATGCTATTCGTAGCGATACTAGGGATATTGGAATCCATTTTAAAATTGGCCATTGCATTCTTTATTACGTATACGGCTTTTGATAAATTGGCTTCCTATGGTTTTTTAATGGCTTCTCTAGCAGTTTTACTGTTGGTTATTCGGCGTATTTATTGTCATTGGAAATACGAAGAGGTAGCGATTGATTTTAGAAAATATTTTGACAAACCGCTTTTTAAAGAGATGACGCGTTTTGCAGGGTGGTCCTTTTTGGGGAGTTCAAGTAGTATTGTTTCCAATTACGGACAAGGTATTTTGCTAAATATGTTTTTTGGAACGGTGGTGAATGCCGCACAAGGCATTGCCGCGCAGGTGAGTGGTCAGTTGGGAGTTTTTGCGAATATAATGTTAAAAGCATTGAACCCAGTAATTGCAAAAAGTGAAGGAGCGGGCAATCGTAGATTGATGTTGAAGGCTTCTATTTTGGGAAGTAAAGTCTCCTTTTTTATGCTACTGTTTTTTTATATTCCAGTGTTGCTAGAAATGCCTTTAATTTTTAAGTTTTGGTTACAGCAAGTACCCGAATTTACCATTGTATTTTGTCGTTTGTTATTAATTAGAAACCTCATTGAACAATTGTTTTTAACATTGTCTTCTTCGATTGCAGCGGTAGGGAATATTAAAACATATCAAATTGTGAGTTCCCTACTGAACTTCTTACCCCTAGTGGTTAGTTATGTACTGTTTTCGTATGCTTATGAACCTTACTATTTATACTTGGTTTTTATACTATATGCAATTATGAAAGCAGGGGTTATTTTATTCTTTGCGAAGCGTCATTGTGGCTTACTAATGATACCGTTTATAAGCAATACAGTACTCAGGTCGTATGTGGTGATGGGGGGCATTATGTTGTTTTCGGCGTTGCCTATGGTATGCATGCAAGATGGCTTTGTTCGATTGCTATGCGTTACAGGAATTAATATGTGTGCTTTTGCTTGCTTTGTTTGGTTGATAGGATTGAACAAAGAAGAACGAATTATTTTTAGTCGAATATTTAAGGAGCTAAGCTCTAAAATGCAGGGAGCAATCACTGTGAAAAAACAACGATAATGTATGATCTTATCAACGCTTATTTATAAAATTAAATCTCGTTTATGGTGTAATCTTGTAAAAAGAACACGTACTAAGCGTTATTATCCTCAATTGTATAAGGCCTATTGGTATGCACGTTTTTGTAAGTCAAAAGAAGCGGTAGGAGTTAATTATTTGACGGCAATTCCTAATAGAGGCGCAGGAATTGGACATCAAATGGCCAATTGGATTGCTGGGTATTGGTTTGCAGAACAGTTTGGTTTACAGTTTTCACATTGTCCGTTTTCTTCCTTGGAATGGGAGGAGTTTTTAGGCTTTGGAAAAGATGAAATTCACTTGAGTCAATTAGTGGAAAAACAAGGATATAAAAAAGTAAGACTGCCGTTGTTTAATGAAAAAAATGCAAGGGAGCTTGCTCAAATACAAAAGATAGTAAAGTCGTATAAGCATCAAAATATAGTGTTTGTATGTGAACAGGATCAGTTTTATAGAGATCAGTTTGGAGTCATGAGTACTATTAAAAAGAAGTTTTACAATGCTTCATTTGATAAAAAAAACAACTTATTGTATTCGGAAAACTCCTACAATATTGCTATTCACGTACGTAGAGGTGATATTGTAAGTGGACAAGAGACTAAAAATCCAAATTTACTGATGAGGTGGCAGGACAAGGCCTATTTTGAAAATGTACTCACCGCTGTGCTTGCCAAGCTACAGAGCAGAAAACCAATAGCTATTTACTTGTTTTCTCAAGGAGCCTTGGAAGATTTTAAGGAGTTCGACCACTTTGAAAATATCAACTACTGCTTAGAGATGAACGCGCAAGACTCTTTTTTGCATATGGTCTACGCTGATCTGCTAATTACTAGTAAAAGTTCTTTCTCTTATAAACCAGCTTTACTATCCAATGGACTAAAAATATGCCCTGCTAATTTTTGGCATGGCTATCCCATAGCGAAGGATTGGATATTGGCTGATGAGCAAGGGGGTTTTAATGATACTGCATTTGATCTTTTAATAAATTCTAAATCACCTATAGCATAAATGAATGCTCTAACTATTAATACATTAAAAGTACTTCGAAAATTATATGCACTTGTTGTTGGCATTAAGCAAGTTCAGAAACCAATGTGTGATCAAAATCCAGCTACAGTCTCACAAAAAATTGTCACAGCGTTGGAATCGGAAAATCCATGTATGATTGCTCGTTTTGGTGCCTTTGAATTGGCAACATTGGTAAATTATATAGGAATCCAACGAGGCAAGAAAAATGTATTCAACTATATAAAAGGAAAAGAATTAGACTGGTGGTGGAATAGCTCTCTAATTAATTATATGCATAGTAATGCGGGTTTTTTTCCTCCTACAGAAGAAAAAATGGAGCAGTTTTGTGAGTTGATCATGAGCGATATGTCACAGGTAGATATCCTTGGTTCGTGGTTGGCTAATGAAACTTTTTTGGAGAAGCAATTGGAAAATAAGTTGAAAGTACAACGTATTTTAATGGAGCCTTTTTGGGCTGATTTTCCATGGACACTAGCCTTAGAAGGCAAGAAAGTTTTAGTGATTCATCCTTTTACTGAAACTATTGAAAAGCAGTATTTAAAACGTAAGAAACTATTTGATAGCCCTGTTTTACCTGAGTTTGAATTGATAACAATAAAAGCTGTTCAGAGTATCGCTGGTGAAGAAAATTTGTTTTCAGATTGGTTTGAAGCGCTTGAATCAATGAAGAAGCAGATGAAAAAATCTACTTATGATGTGTGTTTGATAGGTGCTGGTGCCTATGGTTTTTCATTAGCTGCTTATGCAAAAAGTCAAGGTAAAATAGGGATTCATTTAGGAGGAAGTTTACAGTTGCTTTTTGGAATTAAAGGAAAACGATGGGAACAAGAACATTATAATGATTCCTATAATTACCCAAGTTTATTCAATGCCCATTGGGTGCGACCTAGTGAAATGGAAATACCCAAGTCTGCATTAAAGGTGGAGGGTGCTTGTTATTGGTAAAATATAAAGTCTAAGATATGAATATAGGAATTGCTGGCCCTATCGAAATGGCCTCGCTGCTCAAGTTTTTTCCGAATATAAGTGCGTATGAGCAACAATTAGGACTTGGAGGAACGGCTGTAAATCTTTTGATAGAGGGGTTGTTAGAAGAGGGCCATCAGGTGACAGTATTTTCTTTAGATCCAAATGTTAGGAATAAACATTGTATAGAAGGAAAAGGAATTAAAGTGATTTTTGGACATTTTAGAAGCGCTTCGAAAATGAAAACACTTGATTTTTGCAGAAAAGAATATGTTCAAATTAAGGAATTTATACACTCAGAAAAAGCACACTTAGATATTGTAAATGCGCATTGGTCTTATGAATTTGCGATAGGAACTATTTTGGCTAAAGTACCGCATATCATTACGTTTAGAGATCATGCGCCTACTATTTTAAAGTTAATGAAACAGCCCTATAGGTTTAGCAGACTTTGTATGGATTTTTGGGTGCGAAAAAAGGGGGACGCTTTTAGTTACAATTCAACATACCTACAAGATTTGATTGGGTTACCTGGTGCGGTTTTACCTAACCCGATTAAAATTGATCCTCAGGTAGTCGTCAAAAAACGGACGGATAATGACCGTCATTTTAATATATTTTTTATGAGTAATGGTTGGTCTTTTTTAAAAAACCCAGAGGTTGCCATTCAGGCATTTTCAAAACTTAGAAAAGTAAACAGTCATATACATTTATTTTTATTGGGGATTGGTTTTGAAGAGCACAGTAAAGGGTATCAATGGACGGAAAAAACAGTAGGGCTTGAGAGGATTCATTTTATGGGAGCTGTCTCTCATAAAAAAGTAATGGAAATGTTGGGTAATTGCCATTTGATGTTGCACACTTCTAGAGAAGAGAGTTTTGGGAATAATTTAATAGAAGCCATGGCACTTGGTATTCCCGTTATTGGAGGGGAACAATCTGGAGCGGTTCCTTGGGTATTGGATCATGGAAAAGCAGGACTATTAGTAGATATTGAAAATAGTAATGCTGTGGCCGATGCCATACAACAGCTATTGTCTTCAGAACCACGTTATGTTGAATTTAGTCAAAAAGGATTGAGCAATGTTAAAAATCGGTTTTCTCTAAAAGTGGTCACTGCGCTTTACCTCAACGCCTTCACAAATCAAAAACAGCTTCAAAAAACGAATGAAAGTACTACATCTTTTTAATGAAATTCAATTTTCTGGAGCAGAAATAATGTACGCCAATGCGGCCTCTTTGTACAAGGATATGGGAGTCAATTTAGTGGCTTTCAGTACCGGTCCTAACATCGGTATTTATGCTGCTGCATTTGAAGAAAATTTTATTGAAACATATCATAAACCGATTTTATTTAGACCACTTTCTTTTGAAGGACTGAGGTATTACAGTCGTTTGTATTCTTTTATTAAAAAAGAAGGTATAGCGGCTTTACATATCCATAGAAGTGATTTGTACTTTGTTGCTTTTATAGCTTGGCTCACAAGAATACCTTGTGTAAAAACGCAGCATAGTACTTTTAAAAATAGGGCTTGGACACGTCCCATTGCAATTATTAGACGTTTTATTTTAAGGACTTTTTTTAATGTAACGTTTCATTCCATTGGAGAGACGGTTTACAATCATGAATTGAAATATTATAAAAATCCATCGGTACAGATCAATAATTGGTTTGATAAAAAGCGTTTTTTCCCCTTAAGAAATACAGCAGAAAAGATACGTCTTCGTAGCGCATTAAATATTCCGATAGACAGTTTTGTCATCATATCCACAGGGGCGTGTACGGTCAATAAAAATCACGGTGCTATTCTTAAAGCACTCGCTTTATTGGCCCCTATAAAAAATATAACATATGTCCATTTAGGTACTGGGGAATTAGAGTTGAGGGAAAAAGAATTGGCGTCAGATTTAGGAATTGTAGATAAGGTACAGTTTTTAGGGAATAAGAATAATGTTAGGGATTACTTAGTGGCATCTGATGTATATGTAATGTCCTCTTTTTTGGAAGGATTGGGGAATGCCGCCTTAGAAGCCATGGCTTGTAAATTACCTACCATACTTTTTGACGTACCGGGATTAAGAGATTTAATTAAGAATGATGAAACAGGGTTTTTAATTCCTGGGAATCATAAAATATTGGCAGAAAAAATCAGGTGTTATTATGAGAATAGTGCTATTGGAATTGAAAAGGCTGACAAGGGCTATGCATTTGTGCATCGTGAGTTTGGAATGGAAAGAAGTGTTTGTGAAATTATAGAAACGTACCGAACTTAATTTTATGAGATGGATAGTAGTAGTTAGTCAATATACGTGGTATTTTCTCATTTAAATTTATGGAGATAGTTTTATATATAGGGATTTTAGTATATATGTATCTTGGGAATTCCATTGCTGCAAAGATTGGAGTAACCATGGTTATGACGCATTCAACCATTATTCTAGTACTACTTTTTGTAAGGAATTTATTTTTCTTTGAGCTGGAAAACATACTACAGCGTTTTAAAGTAGAATTTTTAGTTGTACTGATAGGGATGATTACCATGTTGCTGAAATATATAACTGGTGATGTTGCTGGTATAAAACTAGCTTTTTTCTTTATGATTTTCCCAGTGTTATTGTCAATATTATTGGAAACGCAGTCTGTATTTACTAAGTATAATATTAGAAACATTGTGTTATTTTTTTTTGTTACAGAATGTGGATTGGCAATTATAGAAAAAGTCTTAGGAATGAACTTTTTTACAATAGTAACTGAAGGAGTTCTTATAAATTCAAACCAATGGTCGTTTAGAAGTACCGCTTTTTTAAGTCATCCCTTAGCGAATGCTTTAGTAGTTTCTATGATTATGGGATTTGTTTTAACATCATCCATGCGCTTAAGGAATAAAATTTTATTTGTACTTCTTGGTTTTGTTTCCTTGCTTTGTTTCAATGCCCGAGGAGCCATACTCATGTGGGGAATTATTGGAATGGTAGCTTTTATTTATGTTTTGAAATACTCAAACAGAGTGAGACTGTCACCTATAATGATCATAACATTTGCTATAATAGCTTTAGGAGGCGTTGCATATTTAATGTTACATCATGGATTCGGAGGACGATTAGTTCATGATGATATTATGGACGCTAGTGCCAATACTAGGATGGAAGTATTTCGAGCCTTGTCTTATATAACTGCGGATGACTTTTGGTATGGTAATTCGAAAAATTATGTAAGTATCACTCAAAAATTAGAAGCAGGAGGCGTAGAGAATTCATATATCGTAATTATTTTGAATTATGGTATTATTATGTTTTTTTTCTGGTTTATGGGGTGTTTTTTTTTTATAAAAACATTGTTAAATACTTATTCTAAAGTAAGTAAATGGCTTGTATTTTCTTCATTTATTCTTGTTGGTTCTATGAACAACGCGTTGGCAGGAACGGTGCCATGGGTGTTTTTTGTTATATGTGTACATTCATTTCCTTTTGTAGGAAAAGAAGAATTAAAAAAGCAATTATTACTTTACTATTTAATAAAGAATAAATCCAAGAAAAATGAAAACTATAGCCGTTTTAATGACCTGCCATAATCGTAAAGATAAAACACTCGCTTGTTTGGAATCATTGTTTCAAGCGGAGTTACCTTTAGGGGTATATATTGATGTTTTTCTGGTGGACGATGGATCTACCGATGGGACACGTCAAGCAATACAAGAGAAGTATCCTACTGTTCATATAATCCAAGGAAATGGAAATCTATATTGGAATAGAGGAATGCATTTGGCATGGGAAACGGCTTGTAAACAGGAAGATTATGATTTTTATTTGTGGTTGAATGATGATACCATTTTAATTGAAAATGCCCTAGAAGAATTATTGTATGGATCCCTAGAAAAGAAGGATGCAGCCATTATTTGTGGGGTAACAAGGGAAAGTGAAACGGATGCTAAAATCACCTATGGAGGGTTCCTGCTTACAGAGAATAAAAATAAAATAATTCCCAATGGTAGATTGCAATCTTGTGACTTTTTTAACGGGAATGTGGTATTGATACCTCGTGTTGTTTATGAAAAAACAGGCTGTTTAGATTCTTATTTTCAGCATGCATTTGGTGATTTCGACTATGGACTTCGTGCTAATAAAAAAGGAGTTAAATCTTATATAAGTACTACAGTAATCGCTTATTGTGAAGCGAACAGAAAAGAGCAGTCTTGGAAAAACAGGCATATCAGCTTAGTTGAGAGGTGGCGTAAATTCAATTTACCTACGGGACCTGCGCCTTGGCAATGTTTTGAATTTGAAAGAAGGCATTTAGGTTTTTTTATTGCCATGTTTCATTTTATTACAAATTATTTGAGTTTCTATTTAAATTATAACAATGCATATAAAAGTAAGGAAATTAGTACGGAAATATAAGGCCTATATTAATTATATAATTCAAAAACCTATTTTCATACTTCGTGATGTTTCTATGGATGCTACCAGTGAGATTTCAAGAAGTGCTATCGTTAATTATAGTCGTATCGGGAAGTACTCATATATCGGGAAATATTCAATTATTGAAAGTGCTGCTATTGGAAATTATTGCTCAATAGGGAATCATGTACAGTTAGGAGGCTATGAGCATGCGTATTGGTATTACTCGTCTTCTCATCATTTTGAAAAGAAAGGGCTTGGAGGAGTGGTAACGACATTAGGACATGATGTTTGGGTTGGTTCAGGAGCTTTTATAAAACAAGGTGTGAATATCGGTCATGGTGCAGTTATAGCGGCGGGGGCTGTTGTAATAAAAGATGTGCCTCCATTTACAATTGTTGGAGGAATACCTGCCAAAGTGATAAAGTTTCGATTTAATGCATGTGACATAGAAACGATATTAAAATCAAATTATTGGTTGTTTTCAAAGGAAAAGGCTACAAAAGTTTTAGAGAGCTTACACTCCTTAAAAAATGAGCAGTCATCAATGGAAGTGAAATCAAAATTATAAAAAAATAAACTCGTAAATGAATATTTCCAGCGTATTAAAAAGTACTTTATTAAAAGATAAACCGCTCATGATTGGCCGTTTTGGTTCTACCGAAATTAAAGCAGTATTGTATCCCAAAACACCTTTTTTCTTAAAACCATTAGTACGAAGGTTGATGAATTATCAATTTCAAAATAAAGAGTTTTTAAATATGAAGGTATTATCTGGTTTTTTCCCTGCCAATAAAGAAATGATCACTTCTTTCTCAAAACTCATGTATGAAGATATGAAGCTATTAGACGTACTTGGCTCTTGGCGCATCGAAGAATATTTTTTAAAACACCATTTCTCTAAGGCAAATGTGGTTCCCTTGGAAGTATTAGAACCTTATTTAAGCGAGGATCCATGGTCGGAAGTATTGAAAGATAAACAGGTATTAGTGATACATCCTTTTGATAAAACTATCGAAAGTCAGTACTATAACAAGCGCGAATTATTATTTAAGGATGCGCGAGTGTTACCTGAATTTAAGTCTTTGCAGACCATCAAGGCGGTACAGACCATTGCAGGGAATACATGTGAATATGATACGTGGTTTGATGCCTTGGAGTTTATGAAAGAAGAAATTAATACTAAAGATTTCGACATCGCCATTATAGGTTGTGGTGCTTATGGGTTTCCACTAGCAGCCCATGTGAAAAGAATGGGGAAAAAAGCGGTTCATTTAGGAGGTGCTACTCAAATATTGTTCGGAATTAAAGGAAAACGGTGGGTGGAAAATCCTAAGTTTGATCGTATCATCAATGAACATTTTATCTATCCTATGGAAGAAGATCAAGTGAGTAATGCTACGAAAGTAGAAGGAGCTTGTTATTGGTAATACTAGAAAAACATGAAAACATTCGCCCCCATTTGTCTCTTTACTTACAATCGTTTGTCAGAAACGCAGCAAACTGTTGCAGCCTTGCAAAAAAATGACTTCGCTCCACTAAGTGACTTGTTTATTTTCTCGGATGCGGCAAAAGAGCTCTCCTCTTTGGATAAAGTGATGGCTGTTCGTGACTTTATAAAAAGCATTGATGGTTTTAAATCAGTGAGTATATTTGAAGCTTCAAAAAATAAAGGCTTGGCGAATGCTATAATCGATGGCGTTAGTCGAATAATTACGGAATATGGAAAAGTAATTGTCTTAGAAGATGATTTGATTACGAGACCTAATTTTTTGGAGTTCATGAATCAGGGATTGCATTACTATGAAAAAGAAAAGAAAATTCAGTCTGTCAATGGGTTTTCCTTAAATATTGAGAGTGCTATGGATAGCGTTTATTTTCAACAAAGACCATTTCCTTGGGGTTGGGCTACTTGGGAGGATCGTTGGGATATCTCGTTATTTGATAAAGAGTCTTTAAAAGAAATAATAAAAAATGACCAGAGTATTTTAAAGAAATTTAAAAATCACTGCGGAGAGGATGTCGCTCGGATGTTACTAAATTCTATTCATAATCGCAATGATTCATGGTATATACGGTGGGTATTTAATCATTTTACTTCTAATAAATTTTCTGTGTATCCTTTGTGTTCTTTAGTGAGTAATATTGGATTTGGAAATGAAGGAACACACTGTAAGGGAATTAATCCTTATAAAAGTAGCAAGAAGGGTAGTGAGGATGAGGTCTTAAATTTTATTGATTATAAAAAAACTAAAAAAAAAATCACACAGGATTTCTTGAGGTATTTTACTAAAAAATATAGATTGTTAATTCGGTTTCAATTATTGCGAAGCCGTGAAGGAAGAGCATTAGTGAAAAAAGAAATCAAGTCAAAGGTGTTTGGAGTATGATAAAATTTCTAAAAAGAATTCGCAATATTTATTTGTCAAAAATAAAATGGAGAAACTATCACATTGGTCCCAATTTTCATGCAGGGAGAGGTGTTTTTATGTGGGCTAAGCATCAAATTACTACGGGAAAGAACTTTTATATTGGAAAATATTCTATCATAGAATGTGACGCTGTTATTGGAAATGATGTGATTTTTGCCAATCATGTTTCATTGGTAGGGCGCTACGATCACCATTACCAAGAAATTGGAGTTCCAGTTCGATTGGCAAGTCAAATAAGAGACAACAATTATTCTTGGAAAGGTATAGAGGAAAAAATTGTAGTGGGTGATGATGTATGGATTGGTTTGGGGACGATTGTATTAGGTGGTGTTATAATAGGAACGGGAAGTATTATTGCGGCAGGAGCTGTGGTGACAAAAGATGTTGAAGCATATTGTATCTATGGAGGAAACCCCGCAAAAAAGATTAAAGATAGGTTTGATTCGGTAGAAGATTTAGAGCAACACATTCGTCTATATAAGAACAGAGATTTAGATTGCTAATGATGCCACAAACCGCCATTCTCGGATATACTATTTTTGCTGGTGATTTATCCCAAATCCCACTTCATAAAACAACGGTTATCAATACCTTAAATGGACATTCCTACACCGTTGCAAAAAGAGATCTTAGCTTTCAAAAGGCCTTACATGCCTCAGATATTTTATTAGCTGACGGTGTTTCTATTGTGTTTGGATCTAGCTTCTTAAATGGAAAGAAAATTCAAAAAATTGCAGGATTCGATATTTTTATACACCTCTTAGAAAAACTAGAGAAAGAACAAGGATCTTGTTTTTTTCTAGGGGCAAGTCCGCAAACCTTAGCTTTGATTCAAGAGCGTTTATCTAGAGAATACCCATCAGTAGGTTTTGGGGCATTTTCACCGGCATATAAAGCTTCTTTTAGCGAAGAAGAAAGTAAAGAGATGTGTGATGCGGTAAATAATTTTAATCCTACAGTGCTATTTGTTGGGATGACTGCTCCCAAACAAGAAAAATGGATTTATAACAATAAAAACAGGATTGATGCTGCTATTATTTGTGCTATTGGAGCCGTGTTCGATTTTTATGCTGGAACTACTCAAAGACCCCCACAATGGATGTTGGATTTGAAATTAGAATGGTTGGGGCGTTTGTTAAAAGAACCAAAACGGATGTGGCACAGGTATTTAGTGTCTACTCCAGAGTTTTTTATAGATCTGTTTATTGAAAAATTCAAAAAAATAGTGACGCGTTATTAGTGTTTTAGAAGCGCTTGTGTAGGATACTATATTCCTAAAGCTGTTGTGAAAATGAGTGAGCAACATCATTGTAAGTAGTAGATAAAGCAAAGAAGGTAAGTTTGATGCCTTGAGATGCTCTCTGTGAACTTGCTTGTGGAGCGATACCTTGACACTTATACAATCAGTTCGAATCTTAGAAGAAGTTAGCATGTATATAGTTTTTATATGCATAAAACAATCCATTATTAGTTGATTTAAATATAAAAAAAATGATCAAAGGAAGAGAGCGGTCTATTGCTATGCTAAGCATTACCGTACAAATTGTATTGAGTATTTTTAGTTTTTTGTTAAGTATTTACTTGACAAGTTATTTTATAGCACTGTTGCCTGTTAGTTTTAAAGACTACAAAATTATAACAGTATTGTTAGTGCCTGTATGGTATTTATTACTGGGGTATTACCACATGGGGCGTATGTTGCGTATGGAACGATATACCAGTATTTTAATAAACTATATGGTAATCGTTGGTATTGGAACGGTGGTATTGATGACACTTACTTTTTTGTTAGAACTACATAAGTTACCAAGTGTGTTGTTTGCTGTTTTTTTGATGTTGAACATTTTTGTATTGGTATTGTTTAAGATAATTATGTATCGATGCATGAAGTTTTTTCGTCGGAAAGGACGTAATACACGTGCGATCGTGATTATAGCGGATGATGAGTCTTCTTATTTCATAGATAATTTTTTATCGGTAAAAGATTGGGGATATCGTTTACATGCCATTGTTACGGATAGTGATATTATTAAACATCACTATGGCTCAGAGTATCTAGTCCTACCTGGAAACCTTAATATTTCTACTATTATTGATGCTAAAAATATTGATGAAGTAATGTATTGTAAAGTCAATTTAAACCAAGATGAAATGATGAAATTGGTAAAGATTTGTGCTGAGGTAGGTGTAGTGTTTCGTGTGCAATCCAGCTTATTAAGCATGGTAAATATGAAATCCAACGTAGATTATTTTAGTCAAATGCCTTTTCTAACTTTTATGAATACGCCTCGAAATTATGTGGCATTAAAAATTAAATATACGATTGATGTTATTGCTGCATTTTTAATATTAGTGCTTATTTCTCCGTTGATGTTACTCATTGCTACACTCATAAAATGGCAAGATGGAGGCCCCATTTTTTTCAGTCAGGAACGTGTTGGTTTGTATGGTCGTACTTTTTCTTGTCTTAAATTTAGAACGATGACTGTAAATGCCGATGCTCAAAAAGCGTCTCTTATGGAAAAAAATGAGCAGGAAGGCCCCGTATTTAAAATTAAAAATGACCCAAGAGTAACTAGAATAGGAAACCTTTTGAGGAAATCTTCCATGGATGAATTACCTCAGTTTTTCAATGTCTTATTTGGTGATATGTCCATCGTAGGACCGAGGCCACCTATTCCAGCTGAAGTAAAAGAATACGAGCGTTGGCAACGTCGTAGGTTAAGTATGAAACCAGGCCTTACGTGTATTTGGCAAGTATCGGGACGTAATAATATACCCTTTGAGCAATGGATGAAAATGGACATGCAATATATTGATACATGGTCTTTAAAACTAGATGCTTTATTGTTTTTAAAAACGTTTAAAGTTGTATTAACTGGAGATGGTCAATAATATTTTGTGAACTATTTCCTATTGCTAATACATATGTTTGGCACTATTTAATTCTTATTTCTACAGCTTACTATTATTTATATATGAAACTTATGATCCCCACAACGATTGAGAAGACTGTTCTCTTATTCTTTCTTTTTAGCCTAATGTCCTGCGGTTCTAGAAAAGATATTGTGTATTTTCAAGGAACTCCAATAAAAGCATTTGATGTTCCCGAATTTGAACTTCGCTACAAAGCAAATGACTTACTATTGATTAATGTAAGCGCTATTAATATGGAGTCAGTACGTCCTTTTAATTTGTCTACAATATCTTATACTTCTTTAACAGGGAAATTATCCGCGCCTCCTGCGCAACAATCGTATTTGGTAGGAGCAGATGGTTGTATTCCTTTTCCTGTTATTGGTAATGTTAAGGTAGGCAATCTTACACGTAGCGCTGCAGAGAGTCTATTAAAAGAAAAGCTGTCGGCCTATGTCAGCGATCCTATGGTGCATATTCGAATCGTGAATTATAAAGTGAGCGTATTGGGAGAAGTTAAAAGCCCCGGTGTTTTTACAATTCAAAATGAAAAAGTAAGCATACTAGAAGCACTCGGTTTGGCGGGGGATTTAACTATTTATGGGCAACGAAATGATGTATTACTCATAAGAGATTTAAAAGGAAAAAAATATTTTAAACGTATAGATCTTACGAGTACCGATTTTTTTGCCACATCAAACTTTTACTTACAGCAAAATGATTTGCTTTATATAGCACCGAATAAAGCGAAGGTGAGTGCTTCTAAATCCACGCCTTCAACAGGGGTGTTTATTTCCGTCACCTCCTTATTAATTACCCTTATAGCCATTCTTATAAAATAAGCATATGGATCAGATAGAAAAATTATTGTTAGATGAATTTGCTAAAAGTAAGCGTGTTGATATTAAGGAAGAGGTACATAGATATGCTCGTCATTGGTATTGGTTTTTACTAAGTGTGCTTTTGGTAGTGGGTCTTGCTATGGTCAAATTAAGATATACTCCTAATCTGTACAAAGTAAAAACCACGATTTTGATTAAGGATGGTAAAAAAGGTACTGTGGCTTCTGAACTTGCAGCATTTCAGGATTTAGGAGCAATTGTTGGGGGGACTAGTGATGTGGATAACGAAATACAAGTGTTGAAATCTAGGCGAATTTTAAAATCCGTTGTTAAAAAATTAAAACTGAACATACGCTATCTTGCAAAAGGTAGAATGCGTGAAGCGGAATTGTTTGGAAAGCAGCAGCCTTTTGAATTTCTTTTTGATGATCTTAAGATCCAGCACGAAATGCTACATGTTCTTTTAAGAGTGAATGTACTGTCATCTACAGAATTTGAGCTTTTAAACGAAGATGATGAGCTAGTTCAAAAAGGTGCTTTTGGTCAGGAAATGACAGGTAGTTGGGGACGTTTTATGTTAAAGGCCAATTCGGTTACAGGGAAGGAGGTACCTAGAATAATTACGGTGGTAATTTGCCCAGAGGTTTCTGTTGTGAATGCCTTACAAGGGAGTGTTCAGATTGGCGTTGTGAATAAAAAAACTTCCGTGGTTTCCTTGAGTTTAGTGGGGAGGCACAAACAAAAAGCCATTGCTATTTTAGATCAATTAGTAGCACAATATAATTTCGATGCCATTGAAGATAAAAATCAAATTGCGGAAAACACGGCTGCTTTTATAAAAAATAGATTGCTAATAATTTCAGAGGACCTGAATGGTGTAGACCTTGATGTAGCGGAATTTAAGAAGAAAAATAAATTAACGGATATCACCTCCGAATCTACTTTATATATCAATGACGCATCGGCCAGTGAAAAAGAATTATTAGAAATCTCCACGCAAGTAAAACTACTTGATTATATGCTAAACTATTTGGGGAAGCTAAATGAAAAAGAAGGACTTATTCCGGCAAATTTGGGACTTCAAGACGAAGCCATTACAATTCAAAGCAACGCGTATAATGATTTAATTTTAAGGCGGAATCGACTGCTGAAAACTTCTAGTGATATTAACCCTATGGTGATAGATTTGAATGATAACATCACTCAAATTAAGGGAAACCTCCTGAGGAGTCTTCAAAATAGGAAAGCGTCTATTTCCTTTCAATTAAGATCTTTAAAGCGACGAAATTTACAACTCAAATCTCAAATAGCTAAAGTTCCAGAAAAAGAGTTGCTTTATAGAGATATCCAGCGACAGTTACAGATAAAAGAAGCCTTGTATTTGTATTTATTACAAAAAAGAGAAGAAACGGCTATTTCATTAGCCGTTACGGTGGCTAATGCTAAAATTATAGATGAAGCCTACGGTTCTGACAGCCCTGTGAGCCCTCAAAAGAAACGTTCTTTAATGATCGCCTTTTTTATAGGACTTCTCATTCCTACGGTCATTATTTATCTGAAAAATTATTTAAATACAAAAATTAAGAGTAAGCTAGACTTAGAGGTGGTGGATGCGCCTTTTTTAGGAGATATTCCTTTGCTTGAAAACGGAAAAGAAAGACTTTTGGTCAATACAGGGGCAGATAGTGTTTCAGAAGCTTTTAGAATATTGAGGAGATCCGTAAATTTCTTTCTAGCGAGTAAAAGTAAAAAGGCTAATACCATTATGCTTGGGTCTTCAGTGAGTGGGGAGGGGAAAACCTTTGTGGCACTTAATTTAGCTTCTTCCCTTGCGCTTTCAGGAAAAAAAGTATTGCTTTTGGAACTAGATCTCAGAAATCCTCACCTGCAAAATAAACTTAATTTACCCGCTAATAAAGGCTTTGTGAATGCAATTATAGATTCGGAACAATCTTGGGAAACACTTTGTTATAAAGACGTAATTACCCCAAATCTTGACGTCTTACTGGCGGGAGATATTCCTCCAAATCCCGCTGAGTTATTAATGCACGAAGAAGTAGCAGTATTTTTTGAAGAGGCAAAAAGCCAGTATGATTATCTAGTGATAGATACCGCTCCTGTTGGTTTAGTGGCGGATACTTTAGAGATTTCAACATATGCAGATTTATTCCTCTTTGTACTTCGAATTCAACATTCTGAAAAGCGCTTTTTGAGTTTTATAAAAGATCTCATCGCAGATGGGAAAATTAAAAATATAGGACTGCTATTAAACGCTATTAATGTTAAGAAAGGCTATGGCTATGGTTACGGATATGGTTATGTAGCACAAGAAAAAAAATCAAAAAAGTGGTATTCGAGATGGTTTTCTAATAGTGCCCCTTATAATGAATAGATTGTAAATGCTAGAAAGGAAAGCTATTTTTTAGTGCTATTTCCACTCTCTCCTAAAACGAAGCAATTCATTATCAATTACTTTTTTTGTGTCCGCAACTAAAAGATCTACGTCGTTTCCATAAATAGGAGCCAAGTAGCTAATTTTGATTTCGGTACGTAATTTTCCAAAACATCTAAAAAAGTGAGGAACAAAAGTGTCATCTCCAACCCAAAAATCATCTTTATTTTTATAGTCCACAGCAATAGGGTGTACAGGGATGTTTAAAGCCACAGCTTTTACAAAAGATCCGGGTCTAAAATCAATAGTCGTATCCTGACTATGTGTTGTTCCTTCCGGTGCAATTAAAATAGAGTAGCCGTTTTCTAAAACAGCACTTATCTTATTCAATGTCTCTTTTCTACTCTCTTTACTTTCTCTTTTTACAAAAATGACCCCCGTAGATTTACAAACAGGACCAATCACAGGCCAAGTAGCAACTTCTTCTTTTCCAACAGGGTAACAAAGTATGTTTTTAAGAATTACAATAGGGTCAAAATAACTTCTGTGATTTAAAATGATAAGTCCAGAAAGCGATGGTTCTGCTCCATAAACGGTCACTTTTGTTCCTAAAATTATGTGAAGCCCTCTAATAATAGTACGTCTGTACCGGATACCTCGGGCTAATTTTGTTTTTTGTGATTTAAAAAACAAGTTTGTAATTAATAATGCGGAGTATACCGTAAAAGTAATGAGTGCAAATAATAACATGCGTACAAACGCAAGTATAAAAGAAAATATTTTCATGCGATAAAAAGTAATAACTAGCAGTTTTAAAATATAGAAACTGCTAGTTGTTGATTTTATATGGGGCTTTATTGTTAGTCGAAATAGCTAAATGATTTTTTAGGATCTATTTGTAATAGTGTTTCGTATATTAATTTTATGACACTTTCCACATCACCTTTATCAACCATTTCTACAGTGGTGTGCATGTACCTAAGTGCAAGAGATATTAATGCAGAAGGGACACCTCCATTACTATATGCAAATGCATCCGTATCTGTTCCTGTTGCTCTTGAGGTAGCATTGCGTTGAAATGGTATTTTATTGGCCTCTGCTGTTTGGATAATTAAATCTCTTAAATTATTCTGAACTGCAGGTGCATAAGCAATTACGGGGCCATCTCCCATCTTCGTTTCTCCCTCTTTCTTTTTATTGATCATCGGGGTGGTCGTATCGTGGCAAACATCTGTCACAATAGCGACATTGGGTTTGATGGTTTGGGCAATCATTTCCGCTCCTCTTAATCCAATTTCTTCTTGTACCGAGTTTGTGATATATAATCCAAAAGGAAGTTTAATTTTATTTTCATTTAATAATCGCGCTACTTCAGCAATCATAAAGCCTCCCATACGGTTATCAATAGCACGGCATACATAATTGTTCTTGTTTAAGATAAAAAACTCATCTGGATAGGTAATAACGCAGCCTACATGTACGCCCAATTTTTCGACTTCCTCTTTAGTTTTACATCCTGTATCTATAAAAATATTGTCTAATTTGGGTGTTTCTTCTTTTCCTCCAATTCTAGTATGAATGGCTGGCCAACCAAATACCCCTTTTACGATTCCTTTTTTAGTGTGTATGTTTACAATTTTAGAAGGTGCTATTTGGTGATCACTACCACCATTTCTAATCACATAGATTAATCCCTCAGGAGTAATGTAATTTACATACCAGGAAATTTCATCCGCATGCCCCTCAATAACTACCTTAAACTCGGCATCAGGATTAATAACTCCTACAGCATTTCCATAGTTATCAGTAATAAAAGTATCTACATATGGTTTTAAGTAATCCATCCATATTTTTTGACCTTCACTTTCAAAACCAGTTGGAGAAGCATTGTTAAGGTATTTTTCTAAAAACTTTTCAGATTTTTTATTGATTGTTTTTTTTGACATCGTATTTTCCTAATGAAATTATTGTGGGTAAATTTAATGTATTTGAAACTGTATGATGTACTGTTTTTTGTTTTTTTGTATAGGAGTCTATAGAAAATTACATATTTAATACTTTATTGTTTATGAAAAATCTAATCAGATTAATTCATATTGAAATTTTAGTCATTTGAATAATTTAAATACAGGTGATACAATGAAATAATACGGCAAAAGAAAAGACGGTTACAAGTAGGGTATATTCCAAAGCTCTAAACTACATTTACAATTACTTAAATGGGATTGTGGTATTATAAATAAAGTGTAGTTTTGTAGTATAAATAGCGTTTGACACCTCTATTTAAGTACTTAGTAATTAGAAAATGAGATATTTTGTGTTTTTTTGCCTTTTTGTAAACTACCCAGTATTGGCTCAGGTAGAGATGAATAAAGATTCTATTTTATTAACAGATAAATATATAATTTTTGAGGGAGATACCTTGCAAATTGATTTAGAGGAAGTTTTTTTATTAAAAAAATTAAAATTTGATACTTCTTATGATCGAAGATATTATTACTGGTTCCGAAGAAAGACCTTAAAAGCATATCCTTATGCAAAAATGACAGCTGATCGTTTGACCACTATTAATGAACGTTTGGCCACCATAAAATCCCGATCTAAACGTAAAAAATACACGCGACGGCTACAAAAATACATGGAAAAAGAGCTGACTGCTAAGCTGAAGAAATTAACAAGAACGGAAGGTCGAATCCTTATAAAACTAATACACAGGCAAACAGGAAGCACTGCTTTTGAGTTGATAAAAGAATTGCGAAGCGGTTGGAAAGCCTTCTGGTATCAGTCCACTGCCAAAGTCTTTAAATTGAATTTAAAGACCCAATATGACCCTTATACAATCAAAGAAGATTATAGAATAGAGGATATTTTACAACGTAGTTTTGTGAGTGGAATATTGGAAGAACAAGACGCTAAAATCCCGTTGAAATTTTATGAGATAGATTCTATTTGGAATCATGATTTAGGAAAGAAAAGACCTAAAAGTAAAAATAAATAAAGTGTGTTTACCTTTGTAAGGTAGCGCCAGTAAATAAAAATAAGTTATAAAAAAAGGTCGCTAAGTAGCGACCTTTTAAATTGAAACCTTTCCCCAAATTTTTCAATTACTCTAATAAGTATACTTTTAAGACACACTTTTTTTCGAAGGGTCACAATTAATTAGTGTTATCATTTTTGACGGAATGTTTTTTGAGACCTTATCGAAAGAAAGAGGGTCTTTATTGATTGGTTTTAAGGAATGTAAGCAGGGTGCTTAAAAATAAATTATTTATTCTAATACTGACTATTTACATTGTTTACCCCTCCATCTTTTCGCAAATGAGAACAATGCGTTCGTTGTGAATGTTTGTGGTAAAGAAAAGATAACTATTTCCACCATCTTTTAAACCTGTTTTTTTTCTAATTTGAGCGACAGTTTCCGGGAAATTTCTTGTAGTAATATTTGCCTTTTTTTGAAGGAGTAGTTGGTGTATTTTTTTTCGATTGTAATTTGTTTCATGCAGAATCTTAAAGCGTCTTCCTGGGAATGCTATCAATTCATCCGAGGTATATAAATGCGAATGTTGATGTAGTTTAGAGAGTTTAAATTGATATGAAACTTCATTAAATCCACCTGATTTTAAAAGGGCACTATTAGGTTCGTATAAAAACGTTTTTGGAGTGTCGTAATTCGCTTCATTTAAAGATTGATACTCAAAATTGAATAATTGATCTCCGTTTTTGGACAAGTTAATCGTCCGAATTTGAATTTCCTGTGTGTAGTTCTTTTCTAGTATAAAAAGCACTTCTTTTACTTCGTTCTGAACGGCTACTACATGCACTTCTTTTACAAAGTTTAATTCTCTTATAGCGCTTGTAATATCTAGTACAGGAGAAACTTTTAATAGAATGTTCGTTGTCTTCTTAAATAAATCGTTGAGGTGTTTTGGGATGTTAGGTAAACAGTCTTCTAGTAAAAATACTTTCCCTTTTAGATCGTTTCTGCGTGATGGGTCGCTGTAAATCCAATCGTATTCTTGTTCGTTTTTAGTGACGTAATCTATCCCGTTGGTTTGAACGCATTGTATATTGTCTTTTTCTAACTGGGCGTAATTATGACTTACCATGTTTGAAAGTTGAGCGTTTAGTTCACAATGCACAACGTTTTTTATCACTTTTGAAAAGAAAAAAACATCCACTCCAAATCCGCCGGTAGTATCAATTAATTTGCTGCCACTGACAAGCTTACTTTTATAATGTGCCGTTATCTCAGAAGACGTTTGTTCTA
>Ga0209292_1002585_pt1 | contig 20678 bp, 16 predicted proteins | sample GOMGulsemesocosm_2_FD_184634 | JGI IMG/M metagenome (GOLD analysis project Ga0209292, IMG submission 184634) | Methane-oxidizing microbial communities from mesocosms in the Gulf of Mexico - GOM9C Gulf of Mexico (SPAdes) (version 2) | ecosystem: Environmental > Aquatic > Marine > Cold seeps... | reverse complement strand
CGATTGTCACCATGACCATCGCGGTTGTTTTCACCGTTGGCGTTATTATGCTTATCGTTATAAGACACTAAATCTTGCAGAGTAAATCCATCATGATAAGCGATATAATTTACCGGGAGCTTGTGTGGCCAACGTCCACCACTAAAGAAGTGGCGAGAGCCCATGAGCCGCGTCGCGAAATCTTTTAGATAACCCTTATCACCTCGCCAAAAACTTCGCATTGTATCACGGAATTTATCATTGCATTCATTCCAGCCATCAGGGAAATATCCTAGCTGATAACCGTCAGGACCAATGTCCCACGGCTCGGCGATAAGTTTTGTAGGCTGTAAAATAGGATCTTGTGCAACAGCATGGAAAAATGGTGCTTGTTGATTGAAACGGTCGCCATTACGGCCAAGTGTTGCGGCTAAATCAAAACGGAAGCCATCAATATGATATTCAGTTACCCAATAACGTAGGCTATCCATGACTAAATTAAGGCTAGCTTGGTGGGTTAGATCCAAGCTATTACCACAACCAGTGTAGTTTCTCAGGCCGTTTTCATCATGCAAATAATAACGGTGGTCCAAGGCTTTAAGGTTGAATATTGGCCCATCTTGGCCACCTTCTGCGGTATGGTTGAATACCATGTCCAAAATCACCTCGATGCCGTGTTTATGTAATTCTCTGATCGCTGTTTTTAATTCGATGACTGCATCTTTGCTAGCGAAACGGGGATCTGGCGCCATAAAGGCAAGAGTGCTATAGCCCCAATAATTTACACCTTGCTGGTTTAATAAGTGCGGTTCGTGCATGCAAACTGCAACAGGCAAGAGTTGTACGCTAGTGATGCCTTGTTGTTTTAATAATATAATATTGGCCGGATCGGCGAGTGCTTGATAAGTACCTGGCTCTGCCGAGGTAATAGCGGGGTTTAATTGAGTGAATCCTTTGATATGCGTTTCTAGCAATAATGTTTCTGCTAAGGGGACATCTGGCTGGGGGACAGCTTGCCAGTCAAACGCGTTATCGATGACAATAGCTTTAGTTAGAAGCCAACTTTTTTCAGCATCGTAAGGAGGCTGATAATAAGGCGCTTCGCTGACTGCTTTTGCATAAGGGTCGAGTAATAGCCAGTCTTGTCCGTCAATATTGGTTGAGAATCCATACTCTTGTCCAGCGGTGACAGCTGGGATAAATATATGGTGAATACCCGCATATTTGTTTTTGATCGTGAAACTACGTTGTGTTTTGTCATTAAACAATACCAATTGCAAATTGCGGCAATCTGGTGCGTATATCGCGAAGTTACAGCCTTGCTTTGTTAAATTGTTGGCTTGTTGTAAGTGCGCACCAAGGGGATAAGGTTTTGACATAAATCACTCAGTTTGTTAGCTAGGTCACATTCATAAGTTAGCTTCATCTTATGTAATTCAGGGCGTTAAAAGGAGCTTTTACACGAATAAACATGATCAAGTTAACATTATATTTCATATGCGCGTTTAAAAATGATGTAAACACGGCTAGTTAGAGGCTTGGTAGTTTAAGTTATTCGGAAACGGCGGTATCACTGGCTTTACTTCTTCTATTATTTAATTAGATAATCAATACACTATTTTATTACTATCGTGATCGTGACTGAATGAAAATAACTGAAGATGAAAGAGATGCGGTTTATAAAACCATATTTTCTCGACGAGATGTACGCGGCCAGTTTAAACCCGAGCTCATTCCTGATGATGTATTGAAACGGGTATTAACTGCCGCTCACCATGCTCCGAGTGTTGGTTTTATGCAACCTTGGGATTTTATTTTGGTTAAAAACAGTGCTACGAAGGAAAAAATAAAAGCGGGCTTTGAATCAGCTCATGCTGAATCAGCCGCTATGTTTACCGATGAAAAAGCAGAGCAATATCGAAAGTTGAAGTTAGAAGGTATTTTAGACGCACCATTGGGTATTTGTGTTACCTGTGATCGTAGTCGTAATGGTCCTACTGTTATTGGCCGAACCATTAATCGTGAAATGGATTTATATAGTACGGTATGTGCAGTTCAAAATTTGTGGTTAGCGGCACGAGCAGAAAACTTGGGTGTTGGTTGGGTCAGTATTATCCATGATTCAGTGTTGAAAGATGCACTAGGCATTCCTGAAGAGATTAATATTGTCGCTTATTTGTGTGTTGGGTATGTTTCTCACTTCAATGATAAACCGGAGCTAGAAAAGTTAGGTTGGTTACCACGTCGCGATATAGAGGCTGCCATTCATGAAGAAAAATGGTCAGCTAAATAGAAATAGTATTTTAGAGGATAGGGGAGCAAAGTCCCCCTTTATATTAACGTTTTTTATGTTGTTTCATTAATTCATCTTTATAAATGAAGCCATCGCCGTTAGTGTCTAATTTATCAAAGTATTGATTCATTTCCTCTTTTGAAATTTTACCGTCATTGTTGGTGTCTATTTTCTTGAACATCATGCCTTTATGGTGTTTACCACGTTTTGGTAGTTCATCTTTGGTAATGAAGCTGTCTCCATTTTTATCTAATTTATCAAAGTTTTCGGCTAGACGGCCGGTTGCTTCTTCACGGGAAATTTTACCATCGTTGTTGGTGTCCATTTCTTTGAATATTTTACCTCGGTGATGCCTGCCTTTGTTTGGTAAATCTGCTTTGCTAACGAAACCATCGTTGTCAGTATCTAATTTATCAAAGGTGTCAGCTACTCGCCCTGTCGCTTCATTTTTTGCAATTTTACCATCTTTATTGATGTCCATTTTTTCAAAAGACATGTGATGACGCTGATTGTTATCGCTATTTGCATTTGCATAAGTAAACGTTGTGGTTGTCATCGCTGTTAATAAAGCGGCGGTAATAAAGAATGTCTTTTTCATCATAATCTCACTTTGTTGCTTGTTGTTGGTCTTAAACAGGTTAACTCTGTGTGAGTTAATCTGTTGATGGGGTAACTATAAGCAACAAATGCGCAGGAATTATGGAGAAAATATGGAGATTAATCGTAATTTAAAAAAGTATTGATAATCACAAGGTAAACTTATAACCAACCCCATAAATAGATTTGATGTATTCACCGTCTGGGTTAGCATCTTGTAGCTTTTTACGTAAATTTTTAATGTGGCTGTCAATGGTACGATCGGTGACTAAGCGATTATCAGCATAAATTTTTTGCATGATTTGGTCACGGTTAAATACTTGTCCTGGGTGCTGATTAAAGAAACTCAGTAAGCGAAATTCCGCGGGCGTTAATGTTAACTCTTGCTCATTAAATGCGACTTTCATTTGTTTATCATTAATAACCAAGCCATTTTGTTGAGGTGCAGCAGCCTCTACAGTGCGACGTAATACATTTTTGATCCGCGCCACGACTTCACGTGGGCTATATGGTTTACAAATGTAGTCGTCAGCACCGAGTTCAAGTCCTAATAATCTGTCTATTTCATCCACACGAGCAGTCGCCATGACGACAGGGACTTGGCTAAAAGTACGTAATTCACGATAAATATCTAAACCGTCACGATTAGGTAGCATTAAATCAAGGATCAGTAGGTCAGGACTTTCTTGTTTCACCCAGTCAATAACCTCGAGGCCGTTATCAATGATATGGGTTTGAAATCCTGCCTGGGCGAGGTATTCACATAATACGATAGCAAGGGAAGGTTCATCTTCAACCATAAGTATTTTTTTGGCTAAATTTGTCATGGATTAATTGTCCTTAATCGGAAGTGATATCGCTATTTTTAAGCCACCAAGTTTGGAATGCTGTGCACTGATATGACCGTTATGCCTTTTGATTATGTTTTCACAAATGGATAAACCTAAGCCGGAACCGCCATTGGCACGACTACGGGATTTATCAACGCGGTACAAGCGTTCAAATAGCTTTGGTAATGCTGCGTCAGGTACTGCGGGTGCACTATCTTCAATAGTTAGTAATATGCTGTCGTTGGTTTGTTGTAAGTTGATTTGTATCTGCCCATTTTGATCTGTGTAGCGGTAGCTGTTTTCGAACAGGTTACCGATAAGCTGAGCCAATGATTTGGCATCGGCATGTAATAACATTGGCTGACGGTGATCGTATAAACGTTGTATTGCAATATGCTTGTCTGCTAAACGTACTTCGTTTTGGTTGGCGATATTGTTAATTATATTGGTGATATCGACATTGTGTGATGTATCGATAAGGACGCCACTATCTGATTGAGATAATGAATATAAATCATCAACTAAGCGGGTTAGAGTTATGACTTGATTATGTAATGACTTAATATATTTAGGTTCCGGTTTACGAATACCATCTTCAATCGCTTCTATCTCACTGAGCAAGACGGCAATCGGTGTACGCAGTTCATGAGAAATATCGGCGAACCACTGCTCTCGTGATAATTTCTGAGTTTTTAAGGTTGTGGTTAATAAATTAAATGCGAGTGATAGTTCGGCGAGTTCATCTTTACCGCGCACGTCAATTTGATAATCAAAATTACCATTAGACAGTGATTTAGCTGCTGAGTGTAATTTTTTTAACGGTTTTAAAAAATGACGAACTAATAATGCAGCAACGATAAAAGAAAATAAAGCGGCCCAAGCGGCAATCCAATAAAAGTTGTCGAGTTGTTGCCTTAAGAAACGTTCGGCTAAATGACCCTTGATGTTCTCTCTTTGTAAAATAGATAGCCAACCAATGGTTTGTTCATTTTTGGTGATCGCAACTTTAGTAATTTGTATATTTGCATGTAAACGATGAAAATTTTTAGGATCGCCGATAATAGTGTTGCCATTTATATCTAGCAAGTTAAGGCGAGGTGTGAGTTGGTTGTAATTTGATCTGGTTTTCCTTGATGTCATTTCAGAGACTTTTTTTGGTTGTCTGGGATGCTCACCAATGTTTCTTAATAGTCTTCGCCATAATTCAGGTTGCTGCTGTAGTTTGTACCAGCCTTGGTCTGATGAATAATAATCACTGATATTTTCAGCCATATTTTCAATGCGTTCGACTTCACTTTGATTAAGATAACGTTGAAAACCATTTTGAAAGCTATTGTTAATCAATAATGCCATGCCAATCATCATAATTGAGCTAATTAGCATTAAAGATATGAACAATTTATGAAAAATGGTTAAACGCATTTAAGTGACCTTTGAATGAGTGAATCAATATCATTATATGTGCTTGTGACTGATTATGGAAAATTAAATAGCAGGTCGCGACAGAGGAGGTTGTTTATCGTGAAATAAACTGAAATGAATGTTGGCGATAAAATAAAAACCACCACCAATTAATATTGTGTGGTGGTTTTTTTGGAGTATTACTTTTGGAATTAAATTAACGTGCTGTTCGCACCACTATTGTATTGCAACTTCAATGGCGGTATTTTTTATTGTTTCCTCATAATAACTCGTTGTGTCTTCTTGATTTAAATTGACCACCTCAATTAATAATTTATGTTGTTGATTTAATAGATAGATAGTACCCGAATATTCACAATTTGCTGAATATACTTGTACAACGCGACTTCCTCCTGAAGGGGTGAAATTATATCCCGACGTTTTATCATATCGAGTGTATACGTTGATATGACATGAGTCGGTTCCTTGTGATGTGATGATTAATTCTTGCTGTTTAGTTGCTGTGAATTTTTGTGTTATCGGTGCTTCTATATCCTGTAATCTGAGGTCATCACTCTCTGTGGAAATAAATCCATCATCGTCAGAGAGTAACTCTTGTTCAGGACCATCGATTGCAGGTGTAACAACATTCGCTGTGGGGGTACTTACATTTCCCGTTGGACTGTCGCTTTCACTATCACTACAAGCAGAAATAAAGGCAATATTACAAATAATCAGCGTTTGAATAAATTTCATGATCTGCTCCTAATCGACTATTTTATGGAAAACTGGGTTATCAAACCAAAATTCGTTATTGACGCCACCACTGGTGATGAATTTATTGAATTCAGGATAAGCGGAAGAAATATCCGTTTCTTCGAGTGGTGCTTTCCATTCTGTATTGCCTATCTCAACAGCCCAAGGCAAGTTGGCTGAGGTTCTGAATGTGGTAGTCGGTGGGTTTGAATTATCGTCAAGTAGTCCGAAGTAATCACTACTACCTAGATCTGTGATAGGTAAATCCGGTAAATGAATCTCTAACTCACGTCCAATAGGCTCACCAAAGAAAACATTTCTAGTATGGTTTTCGGTGCCAAAGATAAAGGGATTCAGTGGCATTGCTGGCATGCTAGCTATATCAACGGGATTAATCATTGGAATATTAATTTCGAATGAATAAGTACTCGTGTTGCCCATACAAGCAGGCTCGGTATTAAAGTAGAGTTCTCCACAAGTCGAGGTGAACGCTGTTTTTAAGTTATCTGAAACGATAACAACAGCATCGGTCTGACCCGCTTCTAAAACACCTGTGGTGGGTGCGGATACAGAGTTATATCGGACTTGTAGTAAGTCTTGATCAATATTACTACGTAGTATTCCGTCTAAGTGGACAGCAAAACCGTTGAAGTATGAGGCACCATAATTGATGAGTTCACCTTGTATATCGATACGAGAAACTTGATTATTGCTAATTGTTTGCACTACTCGATAAAAAATAACGACATCGTTAAAGTCATAGTCACCTTGTTCAGGCCAGCGATCTTCGTAAGCAAGTGTGACATAATCGTCTTCACTTGGATAATAAATACTGGTGGTATTACCATCAACAACAGTAATTGGATAATCTTCGACTTCCCCATTAGCATAACCACCGCTACTGGTTATGTTAGCTTGGTCACCGATCCGGAATCGCGACCAAGTATTGCCGACTAATGCGGTAGCTGGTACGGTTAAAGCGATGTTATGTGAATTAGAATCTAACTGCAGATTATTAAATACATGTTCGTCCGCATCCTCAAAGTCACCATCTTGATTCCAATCAAACCAACCATTGAAATAAGCACTGTCTTGACCGCCTGTGATCGTTGCATTGACTTGGGCATCTAGGCCTGTAACGAGTGCGGTTTGAAATAGAATACCATCTTCATCTTCGAGGTTATCTGTATTGTCAGAATTGGGTGATAGATTAGCATCATCTTCAGAATCAATAAGGCTACCAAGTATATAGTTGTTGTAGTCAATGAGATGCCTTGCACCATTTACCGCTAAGGTTGTCCCGTACGTATCTGGAGCATCACCATAATCCGTATTCGTTGATACAACGGCTGCCTCTGAACAACGAGCACCGTCATTACTGTTACTTGCTGAAGCTTTAGCAAAATACACGGATGCGCCAGTAATATTGTTCGGATCGGTAATGTCAGTCCGGTAAATATTACCGTCATTGTTACGGAGGAAATAAAGATAACCGGCAGAGTCGAAGTAAGCAGCACCAAACGCACTACGTGGGGACTTAAACCCAGTGCTGGCTACATTAGTTGCAACACCTGTCGTTGGATCAATACGGTATAAGTGACCTGTTCTACCTTCTACGGCATAGATGTTGCCATCGGTAGGGTGAAATGCAAAGTCAGCAATTCTAATGCTTTTATTCGACCCTACTATTTTTGTAATGGTGAGGTAGTCGGATGCACTGCTGTCTAGATTCGTGTAGTAAAGACCAAGGTAGCGACGATAGAAATAGAACTTATTATCTTTTATATCACCCACAAAAAAGTTATTGTTTGGTGGGTTAGTAAAGTTCAAAACGGTTGCTTTAAAATCGCTATCAAATTTGACTAATGCCAGTTGGTTGCGGTCAAAACCATAGATATATTTATCTGTGTTATTGAAGGCTATCGCATTAATTGAGTCAGAGCCTAGGCCATCGTCGGTTTGTAGCGTTGTGATTAAACCTGTACTCAGGTCCACTGATTTATAATGTGTACTGCCATTTTTGTATTGGGATAGAAATGCTTCAGTCGGGCAACTAGCAAAAGGCGCCGATGTAGCATTTAAGCTATAAAGGCAGGTAGACATTAATAATAGTGTCTTGTACTGACATGTTTTCATAAGCAGTCCCTTGATTGCGAAGTATAAAAGTAAGTATTATAGGTACCCTTGTTATCGCATATCTCGTGCCATCTTTTTTGTACTTTAAAAACATAGATTTATTTTTTTGTTGTTTTTTTTTTGTTAAATTAATCGCATTTTAAAAATGGATCTTCGCAAAATGCAATTTTAATTCGCAGTTTGCAAAGAACACAATTTCTTTGTTAATTTGTTTTCATTTACTTGTTATCAAGCGTGATAGAATGTCGTGATTATCTTGCCTATCGTGTGATTGAAGAGTTCATTTATAAAATCAGTATTAATTCATTAATCTTCAGTTTGCAGCTTAGATCACATTTATAAATTAGCTGCATTTTATGTAATTCAGAGCATTAATATAGCGATTTAGTCGATTAAACATGATCCAGTTAACAGTGTCTTTTATGTGATGATTTAAAAAACATGTAAATACGCCTTACTTTGGTGATCTTCCTCATAAAAATAAGCCAGTCACTTTTTTCTCAGCCTTTTTCATCCTCCTTAAATTAACAGGGGGTGGAGGAGGTGGTTATTTTAAAATTCCTTACTATGAATTTGTCTTCTGAGCCAATTGTATCTTGGTCATGGCTCGAAAAATGAAACCAAACTCATTCAAGGATTTAGATTATATGAAAAACTTAAATCGTGTTGCGATTGCTGTATCAGCAGCCTTACTTTCTTCTGCAGCAGGCGCTGTTGATTTTAATGGTTACATGCGAGCTGGTACTGGTATTAGCGGAAATAATGGCGAAAATATTAGTTTTGAGAAAAACAAGATTGGTCGTTTAGGTAATGAAAATGATCTTTATGCTGAGTTTGGTTTCCGTCAAGAACTACCAAAAATAACAGGAATGGAAGATCAAACTTGGGTTGTTGACGCAATGATTGCGCAAGGGAATTCAGGTAATAATGGTTGGGAAGACGGTGACTTCAACGTGGCTCAATTTAACATACAAGCGACGGGGCTAATTGCTAGCGATAAAGAAGCAACGATGTGGGCTGGTAAACGTTATTACCAACGTAAAGATATTCACATTACTGATTTTTACTACTTAAATACCTCAGCGGGTGCTGGTGGTGGTATTGAAAACTTAACCGTCGGTCCTGGTAAATTGTCTGCCGCTTGGATGCTCGATGAAGGTAGCCAAGCGAGTTCGAATGGGTTATCACAGGACCACTCATGGTCTAATGATTCTCAGGTAAATGGTAATATTTTTGATGTTCGTTATTCAGGTCTTGAATTATGGAGTGGTGCAAATTTAGAAGTGGCTGCGGTTTATAATTTTGCTAATGAAAAAGCAGAACAAACGTTAGAAGCTGATGATGGCGTGATGTTAACGGCTATTTTACAACAAGGCTTAAGTAACGGCTTTAACCAAACCGTGTTGCAATATGGTACTAGTTCTTATGGTGCCCAAATGGCTGACTTAGGCAGTGGTGCTTGGTTTGACCGTTCCGGAAGACAAAATGATGCGACAGGTTACCGCGTAATTAACTGGGGTGTGGTTAGTGTTGGCGATAAAATCGAAGTCGGTCATCAATTAATGTATGCAAATTCTGCTGATGTAGGCTTGGCCAAAGAAGAGCATGAGCTGTTTAGTGTTGTGGTACGTCCGGTGTACAAATGGAACCAGAACATGAAAACCATTTTGGAATTAGGTGTGTTCTCTGAATCTCAAGGTTCAACAGATAAAGGTGGCAGTAAAGCGACTATTGCACAAGCATGGTCAATGGGCGAAAGTTTCTGGGCTAGACCTGAACTGCGTGTATTTACGTCGTATATTACTGATGATAAAGGGACTACTTTGGGATCAAGTAAAGGTGACAGCGACTATACTGTAGGTATGCAAGTTGAAGCTTGGTTCTAATACCTCGTGTATAGCTGGCATAAGTAGAAAGCAAGATAGTTAAAGGGGGTTAATTTTTGTTTGCAGACAAAAATCCCCGAATAATAACAATGCCTAACAGTGAAAACTGTTAGGCATTTTTTGTCATATCTAGTTTATTAGATGAATCGAGTTAGTCATCGCTTAGTGATATACAAAGTTATCGTTTTTAATTATGTATCAAAATTCCGATGGTTAAACGATTTCTGCGTATAAGGCGAGGACATAGAAAGTAAAACTGCACCATAATCTAATTTGAACTGTACCTTTTGGCCGACGAACAAGGATTCTCCTGATGTTTCAATAACCAGATGATCGCTGGTTGATGAAACAATTGTTATGCCTGTCGGCGGCTTTAGCCCTGCAATATTGACATCTAGGCGACCTAATGCGATCAGTGCTTGTGACACATCTCCTCTATTTGGGATAGCTTGTTTTTCTCCAAAAGCATTTTTTCCGCGCTCACCCCAAGGTAAAGACGGTTTTATTTTCGACTCTATAACTTCAGCCGTGAGCGTGATGGCATCGGTAAATAACCCTTCAATAGGCTCTTGATATAATGGTTCACAACCGAGAAAAATGGCTTCACCTATTCGTAGGTTGTTAATGCGGCTGTTTTTACCATGATTAAGTGCCCAACTAATCGAGGCCGAATTACCGCCCGATATAATGTCTAGCTGAATAGAAAATATTTTTTCGACTTCATCTGCAAGTGCAGACAGTTGAGACATTTTGTCATTATCAGGTGATATACCATAGCGGCAGGCTAAATTTGTACCTATGCCTTTTATTACAATGTTTGGTAAATTAATTATCTTACCGATAAATGCCAATAAATTGTTAGGCATTACGCCTTCCCGCAGATCCCCTAGCTCAACCATGATGATAATGTCATGGATAATATTTGTTTGGTTAGCAATACGGGATAGTTGTTCAATCACAGCTATTTCACTGTTAAGGCTAATATTACAATACTTAACAACGCTTGCAGCCTGACTTAACATAGGTGTTCGGATCAGCATAGTCGGTAATGACATGCCCGACTTCCTCATTTTTTCAATATTCTCGACACGGGAATCCGCAATCATCTGGGCCCCTGCGTTAATCAAAGTATTAGCAATGATAGGGTGGCCTAAGCACACTTTGGTGACGGGGGTTATCGATATGCCTTTATGACTTAGTCGATTTATCAGTGTTTGAGTATTATGGTAAATTTTAGTGCAGTCGATGTCTACCCTAGGGTAGTTCAAGACGTTAACATCATTTTGCGTTCTAGGTGAGGGTAAGCAGAAGAAACGATTTGTACAAGGTGGTCTGTTGGTTGGGATAGCGCGTCGGTAACTGGTATCCTTAATTCAGTAGCGAAGTCATCAATCGCGCCCCGTGTTTCTTGTGAGGACATATCTTCATGATTAAGTGTTAAGCCTATCACGCTTGTATCTGAAAATGTTTCAATAAGGTTTATTTCTGAAGCGACTGAAGGCATTCTTTCTTTAGGGAAATCAGCACGGTATAAACGTTTAGGCGCATGTTGCAGAATGACACTTGTTGGGCAGCTGCCGCGGAGTATAAAAGAACTCGTAGAAAATGCGGGGTGGCTTAATGAGCCTTGTCCTTCAATAATGATCAGGTCTGGATCTTCTTGTTCGTACGCTTTGACGATAATAGCTTCGAGTTCACCGGCACAAAATTGAGAAGGAACTGCATCTAACGCAACACCATAGGGGGCGCCTTGAATAATGCCCGTTTGTCCCGTTGCAATCATGACAACGTTAAGCCCTTTTTCTTGTAGTGCATTCGTTAATATTGTGGCTGTCGTCCGTTTTCCGATAGCACAATCGGTTCCCATAATCGCGATACGTGGACATTTTACATTATGTATTTCTCCGCTAAATGTCTGCAATTCTTCTTTATTTTTAGGTTTTCGGATATCTAAAATACTGACGTTGTGTTTTATGCTTGCCGCTAAAAAAGTAGGGTCCTCGCTTAGGAATTCATGTAATCCATTAACTATATTCATTTTTAATGACATAGCATCTAAAATAATCGTTTTTTCTGCATCGGATAACAAACCACTTGATGGTGCAATCCCAAAAATGAAGTAGTCAGGAATTGTGCCTGCATGTGTTAGTGCTGCCTCCATGTTAGCAAAAATGGGAATGTCATTTTTTTCTTCATTCAGCACTTCACCTGAATTTAAACCTGCCGTTTTGCTATCAATCACAGAGAGAATGCGATAATTGTGAGAATGTCTAACAAGGCCATTTGCCGTTTTACCATCAATTTTCCCAAAGTGTCCTTCGCAATAAATAATCGCAGTAGGTGTGATAAAATTACCTGTTTCTAGATTTTTTGGTTTATTAAACGGAAAGATATTCGTTAAATTCTGAGTTGAATCAGACATAGTATTTCCTAGTGCTTTAAGGCTTAGGAGGGCGACTGAAAAGTGCCGAAATACAACGTCGGAAAATATGAGAAGTCCCTACTAAGCGGTAGGGGGGATATACAAGGTAACACAGTTAACATCTCAATGTAGATATATTAACAGTTGACTTTTGGTTTATAATCATGGTCTTTTTTGATGTGGATCCAATTTACTTACAGGTATTCACTATAGCTGTTTACGCACTATGTTTTGGTCGTTTAATCTTTAAATTCGATGTTTTGTGCTGAATTTTGAGATTAAATTATATTTAGGTAGAACATATGTTTTTTAGTTACATTACGCAGCTGGCGAGTTACTTTAATTTGAAGTAACTGATCGAACTGATTAGTTCCTTGCTAAGACCTGATAGTGAAGATGCTGAAGTCATAGATACTTGGGCGCGAGTCGTGTTTTCCTCGGTGACTTGATTGACATCGTTGACATTGGTCTGGATCTCATCAAGTGTGTTAGTTTGCAGTAATGACGCCGCCGATGTCTCTTTGGCAATGTCTTTAATTTGGTTAACGGACATATTAATTTCATCTATCACGTTGCCAGCATTTGATACATATTCCACACTTTCCAGTGATTTTGTATGACTGTTATTGATGGTTGATACCGCGACAAGGGTACTCTTCTTAAGCGTTTCAAGTGTCAATTGAATTTCTGCTGTCGCATCTTGAGTCCGTTTCGCTAAATTTCTGACTTCATCAGCAACGACAGCAAAGCCACGACCTTGTTCACCAGCACGAGCCGCTTCAATGGCTGCATTTAACGCCAGGAGATTGGTTTGTTCGGCAATGCTTTTGATGACCTCAAGAATACTAGTAATACTATCGGCTTCAGTATCCAGTTGCTGAATGGCAGAGACTGAATTTTCAATTTCGCCTGCTAAATTTTCAATAGACGTAATGGTTTCATTGACGATTGTTTTTCCTTTTTTGGCCGATTCAATCGCATTATCTGATTTAGTCAGTGCGTCGTCTGCATGCTCAGACACTTGTGTTGAAACGGAATAAAGCGCGTCGACAGAACTAGAAAGTTTGGTCATTTGTGAATGCTGGAATTCTGCTTCATTAATCCTTTGCTTGTTGTCACTGAGCAGGCCATCTGTTGACTCGTTTAAATTGTTAGCGAGTAACGTGACAGACTTAAAAATATTATTCAGGTTGTCAGTCATGCTGAATACCGATCTTTTTATTTCACTAATTTCGTCCAAATCGTCTCCTGCTTCGAGCGTTCGACTAAGGTCACCCTTGGCTAGGCAATGTGTCACTGACACAATGGATTGTAAATCTCTCTTCAGTTTTCGAAGCATTAAGAAGGACATAATAATAACGATAAAGAAAATGCTGATTGCTAGAATCGTCGATTGAATAACAATTTTATTTTGAGCTGTAATAATTTTTTCTGACCGTATGCTGACTAATTCGTCATGCATCAGATTGATAGCTTCAATGGTTTCAACAACCGGTGGAAAAGCGAGGTTAGCCGCCTTTTCTGCTTTTTTTCGGACTACAAACGTTGCCTTGGTTAGCCAAACATTGGTTAATGTTGCTAGTGATGAATTAAGGTGTTCTGCTTGCGCTACAAGCTGGTCCCGAGTATAAAATACGCCGTCCTCTTGACTGAGTTTCAGTACCGAATTCCATTCATTTTCAAGCGTTGTGTTCGCAGCCAATAAACTGGTTACGTAATCGTTAATCAGCGTTTCAACTTTAGTGGTTGCTTCTTCTAGTTCTGCTTGTTCCACTGCTCTTGCTGAAAACTTCATACCCATATCTTCTGAAAATTTATAGGCTTTGAGAATGTCTTTCCATTTATTGTTAATGTTTGAATAAAATTGCCTAATTTCAGAATCTAAGACGATGTTTTCAACCACGGCTCGACTATTAACGATGAGATTGACAGAAATAAACAGTAACGAACACAGTAAAACAATGACAAGGCTTGATATTTTAAATGATAGTGTTAAGTTTTTAAATAAATTCAAGCTAAGTACCTACTGTCTAATAAATTCTGTTGAAAAGGCGATTGAGTTGTAAGTTTTTGACAAGCATCTCAGTTTGCATAAACTTTATAAACCCTACATCACGGATGGTATGAATAGAAGTGCTTTCACCAAAACTGCTTGGTCGAATAATACTTTTATCTACCTGTGTCACATTTATACAACATTTAACCAACATTTGTTACTACCCTTTAGAAGTATCGGTTTTGTTCACTGGTTTATCTGACCGCCACTCATATTCTAGTGTGAGAAAATATATGGGAAATTGGTATTAGTATATTTTGAGGACGTTGAAGTGCGAATACAGAAAGGGATATTTCGAGTTAGCAAGGCTAGCTAACTCGTTCGTGGGGAGAGGTGAGCGAGAGTATCGGCTAGCGCGTCGTTTCTTTATGCAAACGTTGGCAAGCTAAACCATTTTTATGGAACAAGTGGCAGCGGTGTGCTGGAATACCAATATCTAGCTTCTCATCTGCATCAATCGACAGGGTATCTGCGACACGATAAATCACATCTTCGTCACTGCCTTCAATGTGTAAATAGACTTGCGTTTCATTACCCAATTTTTCTACCACGATAGTTTCGCCCGCAATGACGATATCAGCATCTTCAACTGGGACTAAGTGTTCAGGGCGAATACCGAGGATCATTTCATCTCCGGCATTCACTGTTTTTCCGTCAACCGGGATCCAAATACTCTGGCAATTCGGTAACAGTACTTCAACACGTTCAGCTTCGACTGCTTGGATATGCACGTTAATGAAGTTCATTTTTGGTGAGCCAATAAAACCTGCAACAAAAAGATTTTTAGGGTAATGATAAATCTCCAATGGTGCACCTACCTGGGCCACATCACCACCGTCGAGTACTACTATCTTATCGGCCATCGTCATCGCTTCAACTTGATCATGGGTCACGTAGATCATCGTGCAGCCCAGTTGCTTGTGTAGTTTAGCTAATTCAATACGCATTTTTACGCGTAATGCCGCATCTAAATTCGACAGCGGTTCATCTAATAAAAATACTTTTGGTTGTGATACTAAGGTTCGGCCAATCGCCACGCGTTGGCGTTGACCTCCGGATAAGGATTTCGGTTTACGATCTAATAATGGTGTTAGTTGCAGAATGTCAGCGGCATGTTTAACGCGATCTTTGATTAGCTGTTTATCTGCTTTCGCTAATTTTAAGCCAAATGACATATTATCGGTTAAATCTAAGTGGGGGTAAAGGGCATAAGATTGGAATACCATGCCGACACCACGTTTTGAGGGTTCGATATCATTCATACGTTTGCCGCCAATAAATAAGTCACCAGAAGTGATATCTTCAAGACCAGCAATACAACGGAGTAAGGTTGACTTGCCACAACCTGATGGACCAACGAAAACCACAAATTCACCATCATTTATTTCGAGATCTACGTTTTTAGAGATAAGTACATCGTCATATGCTTTACATACATTTTTTAACGTGACATTTGCCATCTCGCGAGTCCTTTTTATGATTAATTATAATATCTTACACAGCATTATTCGATGTTGATAGTGTGTTTTATATGCCCTTATACTGCATCATCCTTGGTAAAAACTTTTAGGGTGGAGAAGACAGGAGGAGTGCATGGATCACATTTTAACAACAGCTGTCTAATTATCACTCCAAATAGGTACCTGATCGCATTTTAATGTGCGAGCCATCGCATTTTTATCGCCTTTATTAACCAACTAAGTAAAATTAATTGTTCAAGTTCACGCTTTTGGCTTTGTAGAGGATAGGCGTAGGATAAAGGAGGATGTGGGAAATGGACTATTGTATGACTATATCCTCCAACGCAGACAACTTGTCTGGTAAGTTTGAAAGCTAATTTAATAAGGATATAAGTGATGAGAAAAACCTTAACAGCGGTAGCACTGCTAACTGCAATGAACTCTTTTTCTGCTTTTGCTGCTATTGAAGAAGGCCAGTTAACGATTTGGATTAATGGTGACAAAGGTTACAACGGTCTTGCTGAAGTGGGTAAGCAGTTTGAAGCTGATACCGGCATTAAGGTGACTGTTTCACATCCAGATAGCTTACAAGATAAGTTCCCTCAAGTTGCTGCTACAGGTGATGGTCCAGATATTGTATTTTGGGCTCATGATCGTTTTGGAGGTTATGCTCAAGCGGGTTTATTAGCCGAAATTAAACCATCAAAAGAGTTAAAAGACAGCATGATTGACTTTACTTGGGATGCGGTTAAATACAAGGGTAAATATATCGGCTATCCAGTGGCAGTTGAATCGTTATCACTTATCTACAATAAAGATTTAGTTAAAACCCCGCCAAAAAATTGGGAAGATCTCGCAGCATTAGACAAGCAGCTTAAAACCCAAGGTAAGTCTGCGATTATGTGGAATCTAAAAGAACCATACTTCACTTGGCCGCTAATGGCTGCAGACGGTGGTTATGCTTTTAAAGCGAGTGCCAACGGGTATGATGTGAAAGATGCGGGTGTAAATAATGCAGGCGTTAAAAGCAGTATGCAGTTAGTACAAAAACTATTAGCCGATAAAGTCATTTCACCGGATATGGATTACTCGGTATCAGAGTCTGAGTTTATCAAAGGCAATGTGGCACTGACGATTAATGGTCCGTGGGCATGGGGCAATATAGACAAGTCTGAGATTAATTATGGCGTTGCTCAGTTACCGAGATTTAATGGTAATCACTCTAAACCGTTTGTGGGTGTATTAACGGCGGGTATTAGCACTGCGTCACCAAATAAAGATCTAGCGGTTGAGTTTATCGAAAATTATTTATTGACCAATGAAGGTCTGGCTACAGTGAATAGCGACAAACCATTAGGTGCGGTGGCACTGACGTCATACCAAGCACAGTTAGCGAGTGATAGCCGTATTGCAGCTACGATGGATAATGCGATGAACGGTGAGATCATGCCGAACATTCCACAAATGAATGCATTCTGGGGCGCAACTAAAAACGCCATTATTAACATTGTCGATGGTCGTCAATCGATTGATGCTGCATTAAGTGATGCAGAAAAACAGATGACGAGATAGTGTTTTTAAGTACTTTCTGTTGTAGTGATAGGAAGTTGTAAAATAAGGGGATAGATTATCTCTCCTCTTGCTGTTTATACCAGTTGCATTAAATAATGATCATCTATTTAGTGTGATTGGTATTATGAGGTAGGTTCTTCCATGCAGACTGTTAAAGTAGCTGAAATTCTGGGTGATACACCAGACTCTCAACAGACTTGCGACCAAGTCAATTCTAGATTTTTTTCTCCGCATTTTATTAAATGGTGCACCCTCACACTTATTGGGTTAATGAACGGTTATGCATCGGTATTGATGTACTCACGTGGCGAGACGTCATTTGCGGTATTAACGCTTATTTTAACCTCGTTAGCTTTGTATATTTTTGGTAGTAAAAAAACCTACGCACACCGCTATATTTACCCTGGTGTCGCAGGCATGATCTTGTTTATTGTTTTTCCGCTGGTGTATACGGTGGGTATCGCATTTACCAATTACAGTGCCAAAAACCAACTGTCTTTTGAACGTGCACAGTCAGTGTTACTTGATAGTACTTATCAAAGCGGTGACAATTATAAATTCGATTTGTATCGCAGTGAAAATGGCTACCGTCTTGCGATTAAAGACGGTGCACAATTATTAGTGACTGACGAGATAAATTTAAAGTTAAAGTTACCAGAAAACCGACGTTTAGTGCTTACCGCGGTAGATGCCGTTGTTGGCAGTAAGGCTAAAATAAAAGAAATTGTCAAAAACCGTGCAACGTTAAACTCGGTGGATTTGATATTACCTAATGGTAATGAAATTCGCATGAGCGGGTTACGTAAATTTGCCGCAGTGCAACCGCTTTACAGTGTTGAAAGCGACGGGACTACGTTAATCAATAATAAAGATAAAACGGTATTGATCCCGAATATGGACACCGGTTTTTATCAAACCATTGATGCCAAGGGGAACTATATTGGCGATCCATTATCACCTGGTTTTACGGTAGTTATCGGTACCGCCAACTTTGAACGTATTTGGCAAGATGATGGTATTAAAGAACCCTTCATTAGTATTTTCTTTTGGACGATTATTTTCTCTGGATTATCTGTGGTGGCTACTGTGATCATAGGGTTGGTGCTGGCCAGTATTGTGCAATGGGAAGCGTTACGTGGTCGCGCTATTTACCGCATGCTGTTAATTTTACCTTACGCCGTACCGTCATTCATTTCTATTTTGATCTTCAAAGGGTTATTCAACCAAAGCTTTGGTGAAATTAATATGGTGTTAGAAGCTTTATTTGGTCTTTCGCCAAGTTGGTTTTCGGATCCTATTTCTGCGAAAGCTATGGTATTAATGGTTAATATTTGGCTTGGTTTTCCATACATGATGATCTTAAGTATGGGCATGTTGAAATCAATACCGGATGATTTATACGAAGCATCTGCGCTTGATGGCGCTGGGCCGTTACAAAACTTTAAAAACATTACGTTCCCGATGATGATGAAACCATTAATGCCGTTAATGATTGCTAGCTTCTCGTTTAACTTTAATAACTTTGTATTGATTCAGCTGTTAACACAGGGTGGACCAAACATGATTGGGACCAGCGAGCCGGCGGGTTATACCGACTTGTTAGTCAACTATACCTATCGTATTGCCTTTGAAGGTGCTGGTGGTCAAGACTTTGGTTTGGCCAGTGCAATTACAACGCTTATCTTCTTATTAGTGGGTGGTTTAGCGCTCTTTAATTTACGTTTCACCAAACTGTCAGAAAAGTAATCGACAGCAATAACCTACAAAATATGAGGAGTAACAGTATGGCTATGGTACAAGGTAAATCATTAAAATATCGGGTATGGGCTGCTCACCTAGCACTGTGTGCACTGCTGGTGGTGATTATTTTCCCCTTGGTTATGGTAGTGGCAATTTCGTTGCGTGAAGGTAACTTTGCGACGGGTGGCATTATTCCTACATCACCGACATTAGATCACTGGCGTTTAGCGTTAGGGTTCTCGGTAACGAATGCGGATGGCAGTATTATACCGCCACCATTCCCTGTGTTGTTGTGGTTGTGGAACTCGGTAAAAGTAGCTGCGATATCGTCGGTGATGATTGTGGCGTTGTCGACTACCTCTGCGTATGCATTTGCACGTTTACGTTTTGGTGGTAAAGACACTATTTTAAAAGCGATGATGATCTTCCAGATGTTTCCAGCAGTATTAGCATTGGTGGCTTTGTATGCCTTGTTTGATAAGTTAGGCCAGTATATACCTTTCTTAGGGCTGAATACTCATGGCGGTTTGATCTTCGCTTATCTGGGTGGTATTGCACTGCATGTATGGACAATTAAAGGTTACTTCGAGTCGATAGATGGTTCATTAGAAGAAGCGGCTGCATTGGATGGCGCTACGCCTTGGCAAGCATTCCGTTTGGTGTTGTTACCCTTGTCAGTGCCTATTTTAGCTGTGGTCTTTATTCTTGCGTTTATTGCAGCGGTAACAGAAGTACCAGTAGCTTCGTTATTATTGTCTGATGTGAATAACTACACCTTAGCTGTTGGCATGCAACAGTATTTATATCCACAAAACTACCTGTGGGGTGATTTTGCAGCAGCAGCAGTGCTTTCTGCATTACCAATCACTATCGTATTCTTACTTGCACAACGTTGGTTAGTTGGTGGCTTAACATCTGGAGGTGTGAAAGGCTAGGGGTTACTCATTTTGTAATGCTTCTTATATAACGAAAGCCATGTAACAAAATTGAGAGAATTAAAGCCAGCGGATGATGAATTCTTTGTTAAAAGAAGTCGTTGTCCACTGGCTTTATTTCTTGCGTTAAGTTTTTGTCGGTACTAGGAATTACATTAACGTGCTTTAGCAAGTTCTTCTTATTTTCTCACTTTTCGTTAATGTCATCTCTGTGCTCACAAATATCATAAATAGCTGTGGTTCAATATGCCATTCTTAATGGTAATAAGGCAAAACATGATGCATCTATCATTTAATTTAAATACAGAGAGTAGGGTGGAGATACTTTAACTTCTTGATCTCTTCGGAGAAGTTATTAAATGATAATTCCCATCATATTAGAGAGATATTATGAAGCAAGTAAATGTTTACTATCCATTTTTGTTTTCAACTTTCAAACGCGACCATAGCTTGATGCTAAGTGATTTAAAATGGAAAGCTTTTGAAAATCATGACTTTTTAGGAGATGGTGAAGATTGGGCGTTGCTGTTAGAAAATATGCTATCAGAGAAGGACCCAAGCTTATTAGAAAAACTGACTTTTGGTGATGAAACGATGATATTTACTATTCATAGT
>Ga0209292_1002583_pt1 | contig 20700 bp, 19 predicted proteins | sample GOMGulsemesocosm_2_FD_184634 | JGI IMG/M metagenome (GOLD analysis project Ga0209292, IMG submission 184634) | Methane-oxidizing microbial communities from mesocosms in the Gulf of Mexico - GOM9C Gulf of Mexico (SPAdes) (version 2) | ecosystem: Environmental > Aquatic > Marine > Cold seeps... | reverse complement strand
GTTTTTATCGTTAATTTTTTCAACTTTTGGTGCACTACCACAATTTGAAGCCTTATTTTCGGGATGAGATGAATTCATAACACAAATGTACATAAAACGGAAATGTTAATACGTGAGAATTATTACTGAGTTAACATAAAAACAAATCAAATACCTTCTACATTAATTTAAACTTTATACAATATTGTACAATTATGATGGTTATTAGAATATCAAATTATACACTATGAAAAACACATTATTTATTTCTTTATTATTATTTTCCTTTTTTACTGATGCACAAACAACCACATATCAAGATGTGGCAGTGATTGTAAATGATAACAGTCAAATCTCAATAGATATTGGGAATTATTTTCAAACGGCTAGAAATATTCCTGACGAGAACATGATTCATGTCTTTGCGCCAACGAATGAAAACATAGACAGCATTAGTTTTGAACAATTAAGAGCTCAGATAGAAAATCATCTTATTAACACCAATAGTGTAAATTCAATTAACTATTTGGTGACAACAAAAGGCATTCCTCTAAAAATAAGTGGCCCCAATCTTTACAACAATCAAGTAATACCTACTGGTGCTTCTGTTGATTCAGAATTATGTTTGATACTTGGTAATTATAGTAATTATATTGGACAACCCAACTCTTTTGTAAATCCCTATTATAATAATACTTCCAATTTTTCACGCGATAGCGTAGAAATGTATTTAGTAACTAGATTAGATGGCTATACGACAGAAGATGTGTTTAATTTAATTGACAATAGCGGATCATCTACAGCAATCAATAAGTTATCAGCAAAAGCCGTTGTTGACATTAGTAATTTTGGCGCGTCAGACTTATCTCCATTTATTTCTAAATTTACGCCTGCTTATAATTTCTTAGTCAATAATTCGTGGAACTCTGAAATTGACACGAACTTCAATCCTCTTGTCAATCAAAATAATGTTTTCGGTTATTTAGGTGTTGGCCATGGTCCTTTACCAAACACTAACATAAATTACAATTGGACCAAAGGTTCATTTGGAATTATGGAAATGTGTAATTCTGCATTTACATTTGATCAAACGACAAATTCCAATAATGCATTTGTAGTCGCTGATTTAATTGCTAGTGGTTGTACAGGAGCAATTGGTCATGTTGACTATATATTTATGTCTCAAATAATGGATGCTGAGACTTTTCTAACTCGTTATCTAGACGAGACCCATAATTATAACTTAGCAGAAAGCTTTTATATGGGTGATCAATTTTCATCATGGCAAACCGTAATTATTGGAGACCCAAAAGCCAGTTTGATTATTGACAATACTGTACAAGTTGTTGAAAATTTTGTTGAATCGATTAACATATACCCTAACCCAGGAAAGGACATAATTAACATTACAGGGAATGAATTAATAACTTCAATTTCTCTATATGATATAAATGGTCGTTTGGTGAAAAAACATAATCAAATCAATAGCTATTCAACTAAGTTAAATTTGAATGATTTAACAAAAGGGATTTATGTTATTGAAGTTCAATTCCGAGAAAAAGCGACTCGAGAAAAAATTCTATTAGAATAAAATACCCCAACATAGTTCACAGTATAAAACAGTAGTGAGAATTATTACTCAACCTTACTCCTTTTTTTAAACTTTGCCTTAACCCAGTTTATATCCGATTTGTTTTTTAAACTTTCTGGATTCTCCTTTAACCAAAGTTCTAATGTATTTGTTCTCCACACATTATAAAAAAGATAAAGCTTATTATCTCTGATTTCATAAGTCGTAGGGTCTATTGATACCTTTTTACCTAAGTCCCATAGCGTAAGCACACCAACCACCATATTGTGGAAAATACGTTTCAGGGTTAGCTTTAAACCTCTTTAAATTAGTTTGACTTGAAAATTTCAACTTTACATCTTTATACATATAAACAATTTCAGTGTTTCCCTTTTTAGACATTGCATTGAAATAACTCACTACATCATAACCCTCAGCAATAAATTCACCACCTAAATTATAGTCCAATTTCTGTGAAAATCCTATTGACATATTTATAATATGTTAGGAAAATAACTAGAAATATAGATTTCTTCCGTGTTGTATTTTATTCGTATTCATCATTTAATTATTAATTCAAAAAAATAGAATTACTCCTTCAACAACTCAGGAAATTTAAGAATAGCCTTTTTATACCTAGGAATGGATACACCTTTTACATAGCCCTCATTAGGATGTAGCTTCACATAATTTTGATGATACTCTTCTGCGATATAGAACTTTTTAAATGGTAACACTTCCACAGCAATCGGTTTAGTATACTTTCCAGACTTCTCTAATTTAGATATGTAATTTTCAACTTTAACTTTTTCAACATCTGAGTTATAAAACACGATTGATCTATATGGTTTTCCAATATCATTCCCCTGTCCATTCACTTGCGTTATGTCACCCGAATTAAAATACACTTTTAAAAGTTCATCATACGTAATAACTGATGGGTCATACGTTACACGAACTACTTCAGCATGATTTGTTCGTCCGCTACCCACACTTTTATAAGTTGGATTTTTTGAAGACCCTCCAGAATAGCCTGAAACCACATCAGACACTCCTTTAACAGCTTCAAAAATTTCCTCCACGCACCAAAAACAACCTTGGGCAAACACAACTGTTTTTAATTCTATATTACTGACAAATTTTAAAGACTCGCCATTGATACAATAACGTAAACCTGTTGGTTCAGGCCCATCCTTAAAAACGTGACCTAAATGGCCATCACATCTTCCACAAACCACTTCATCTCTTGACATTCCCAATGAATTATCTGTACCAACATGTATACTTTTAGAGAAATAAGGACTAAAATAGCTAGGCCAACCTGTTCCTGAATCAAATTTTGTAGCTGAAGAAAATAGTGGGTTTTCACATGCAGCACACACATAAATACCTTTCTTCTTGTTTTTATTATACATATGTGTAAAAGGTCGTTCAGTCCCCTTTTCTATCATAATCCTATATTGTTCTGCCGACATTAACCTTTTCCAATCTGAGTTAGATTTCTCCACTTTTTTTGTCCAATTCGTATCTACATCAGTATTAATAATCTCAGTTGTTTTTTCAGATGATTCAATACTATTAGCAACTTCATTGTTTCTTGCACTACTCGAACAACTCGATAAAAGACTGACAATTGTTAATGTATTTATCAATAGAATCTTAATTTTAATCATAACCTTTATATTTTAATCAACCCGACTTACCAGTGATATACTAACAAATATAGGCGGTATATAGTTCACCTCAAATTAAAACTTTTCTTAAAAGTAAGTAAAGTGTCGTTATGGCGACCATACTATTTTAAGTAACAGTAATCAATAGCATTCAGTAAACTTAGTCACCTATAGTCAGAATCTAACTCTTATTCATTTTGAAATTCCTCACTTCAAGACCTATTTTTTGAATTTTTAGCAAACACTTTAGACAATCTAACATAACCATAAGAAGCACTCAATAAAATCAACCCTAAGATAATTAAAACAATTATTTTTTGAATTAAACTAAAATCACTGATATCATGAAATATTACTTTGACCAATGTAACAACAAAAAGAGCTATTGATATTTTATTCAATATCTTAATGTGATTTTTCATAGCCAAGAAAAGTAGTACAATGGCATGAAGCGTAAATAGTATAGACGTCATAGGCCCCTCAAGATCAACACCAAAAAAATAGAGAATAAACAAGTAAGTTATAACATACTGAACTTGATTTAAAATCATTAAAACACCCCAATTACCAGCTCGTACCCTAACAAACCATTTTTTGTTGGTTTTTAAGATAATTGAGAAGATAATTAGATTAACAATCGATATTAATAAAGCAGGTGCAGATTGAGTTACAACTAATGTAACCAAACTAAATAGATTTAAAAGACTCGCGACCATAAAGGCCATGTTTTTATTTTCAAAAATTGGCCCTACCTTATCATAGAAATAAACCATTACAAATAATACTAATGACCCGACACTTAACGCAAGAGAAATGTTTTCAAATTGAAATGAAAAGATAAAGCTCCCAATTAATATTGTGAAAACAAAGGGTGAAAGTTGAATATAAGACTTAAATGATGATTTTTTAAGTACTGTGTAAGGCACTGCTTTTTCAAGAACTACGATAAGAACTAGAAAGAAAATCCCCGCAAGCATACCTATTGGATCCCTTTCTAAAAAACAAAACAAAAAACTAAGCAAAGACAAAATATAGAACTCTCCCTTTAAGGATTTATAATGTAATTTTTTGTACAAAAAGTAAGTTACCAATGTTCCAAGCCAGAACCCTACTTCTATAAATTCGAAATACTGTTTTCTAACTAAATTTATAATAAATAGAGGAATCAGAACAAAAAAAGTAATCCTTAATGTTTTAGTAATTCCAAATGTATTAGTGTGTTCTAGTTTAACTTTTTGAAAGAAAAATTTAAGAAACCAGAATACGGCCATTGTTTCTACTAAAATGAGTTGCGCATATAATTTTTGATCAGAAAAGTGAATAGACCCAGTTACGACTACAGAAGACAAAATTCCAAATACGAATAAAAATAAATGGACTAAACCTAGAATGTCAGTTAATTTTGTTTCAAAACGTTTCTTCCAATAAATGAATCCAAATAATGGGATAATTGACAAATTAAATATCCAATAACCAACCAAATGGTATCCAATCATAAAATATACCGAAGCTAACCAAACTGGCACAACTTCTTGAATAAAAGAATAAAGTGTAAGTTCAAAATCAACAAACTGAGCTTTATACTTTCGTCCGACTAACCAAATGGCAACAAAAATAAGCCCTAGCATAAAATAATTTACAAAACCAATATGCCAAAGTGTTTCATTCCAATGATTGGCTATCAACATACTACTCAATACTAATTTAACACATGAAATAGCAAGTAATATATAACCTTCTTTACGTACTAAGTTAAAAGAGAATTGGAAGCCAAGTATGATTAATAAAATAGCTTCAATGGACCAAAATAATCCCATCAAGTTTTGATCAAATATAGATGGAATAGCAAAACCAATCAGTGCACCAATGATTGAAACAAACACTAATCGAATACTTTTGTTTAAGACCTTCCATTTTAATACTAAAATGATTGAAAACACCAATGCGTTAAGACCATATAAGACACCTAATAATACCAAATTACCATCATATAAACTATACAGATTATATAGGAAAAAACTCAGGTTACCTGACAGAATGAAAATATCAATTTTCTCTAAATTTTCTTTCAACTTTACCCCATCAAATAAAGACAAGAAGAAGAATGTATATGCAAACAAATGAAAGTAAATAGCATAAGTCGTTAAAGTAGGATAATAGTTAAATGCCATATATTCTATTGCACCAAAAGAAGCAATAAACGTTATATAATTAAGTGATTTCCAATTTATTTTTTTAGCTACGTATGAGGTACCAACAGCCAAAAACCAAAGGTACAAAAAGTATAAATTACCGTCAGTAAATTCATTTAAGAAAAATGGCGTACATACACCGCCAATTAGCGAAATAACAGAAATGATTTTTGCTTCATACTTTAAAGAAAAGTAAATGGAAACAAGTGTATTTAAAAAGATAAGAACAAAACCGAAAATGGCAGATGACAGCATTGGGAAATTACCTAGATCTGTTAAAAAATAGATCATTAAATAGTTGAGAATAACCCCCAAACTTATCAAAGAAGCCGCATATTCTTTAAATACTCCACCTTTTTTTGATAGTTTATTTCCAATTAGAATGGATGCTATAGCGAATATAAATCCAGAACCAATTTTAACAACACCTTGGTAAATACCCAATTTACTAAATGACAATTGCATTAAAAAACCTGCTCCAAATAAAATAGCAATAATACCTGCTAGAGTCATGAAAAAGATAGGCAACTTTTTTTCTGTTTTATATTTGGTGTAAACAGAAAATAATAATTCTAGTCCTGCATTTAAAGGACTTAGTAATTCCTTAATTCTTAACTCTAATTTAGAAGGTTCTTTTGGCGCTTCAAAAACTGGTACTGCAACAGGTTCTTCTTTTTTTACCAACTGAACAGGCTTAATTATTTCTGGCACTACCTCCGACTTAACACTAACAACAACAGGTTTAATTTCAACTGGCTTTTCTATAATTGATTTTTCTACCACTTTTTCTACAGAAGAAACTCCTTTTAGTTTCAAATCTGTAATAGATTGCCTAATAGACCTATGCTCCTCCTGATATTTAGAATCAATTTCATTAAGACGCTGATATAATTTATTAATTATGTCATTTACCTCTCCTAGATAATTAGAACAACTATGGCACTTTACAGCCTTACTGTTATTCTCAAAACCACAATTTTCACAAAATACACTCATAGTTTATATTAGTTTTTACTAGTGATACTTTACCAATCTATTCTTACCTGGTTTCTAATCTAAAGGAAAAGATTAATTTACAGAACATTAAACATAAGAATAAATTTTGAGTATGACTACCAAAATGAAATTCAATACTAAACCATAGTTTTTTTCAAACCACTCTAATAAGTCACTTATTTTTTATTTCAAATTCAGTTAAGTCTTTATAAACTACTTCTGCCCCACTCTCAATTAGAATTCTCTTATTAGCTAGCCCAACCCCAATAAATTCCAATTCTAGATTTTTAGCTGTGAGTAAATCCCACAAGCCATCTCCGACAGAAATTATTCTATTAAAGGCTGAAACATTATAATATTTAGCCGCATTTTCAATTGCCCGACTCACAATTCCTTCTCTATCATAAATTGAGTCTGATGTTACCAATTGCCAATCTTCAAAAGGTATTCCAATTGAATTTAACTTATATACTGCTGGTTTTCTTAACGAACCTGTCGCAAAACAAAATCCATAGTCACTATTAGCTTCAAGCTTATCAATTAGATGTTTTGCACCAACTATTTCGTTAATGGTTTGACTCAGTAATTTTTCAGTTAGCCCTTTTTCAAATAAATCAAACTCCACTTTAGAAAATTCCTTATTTTGATTAGCCTCAAAAATAGCTTTAGAAATAAAACTATCTGTGTGGTGTTTGAACGTACCAAAATCAGACTTAATTTCACTCACTCCCATTTCTAACAATGTTTTCTTGAACGCTTCTATATGTTGCGTTACACTATCCGTTAGCGTACCATCAATGTCAAATACTATTAGGTTTTTCTTTTTCAATTTATTCATTTCTACAACCCCAAACTAATAACTATATTTATTCTACTTAAAAATCACATCCACATAAATAGGTAAATGATCAGAGTAATTTTTTAATTCTCGGACTAAAATTTAATTTTTTAAAAATAATTCGGTCTCATTGCAAGTCTTAATAACCTATAAAAAAATTCATTACTTACATTAAAAAGTACACCACACTTTATAGTACCTCCAAGTTGATGTCGATTTTCAATAATTTCGATTTCTTTATTTACATAATGATATGACACCCCAACTTCTGCATACAATGAAGTCTTTCGAAAGGCATATTCAACTCCAAACAATCCTCCAGCTATGAAACCTACTTCTTCTTTATCAACGAATTGATTTCCTATTAATTTATTCGTGCTAAAATAATCTGACGATTGCATCTGAAGAGTTAAACCACAATTTGCTCCAACTCTAGTGGTAAATCTACTCTTCATAGGGTCAATTAAGTAATAATTATATTCCAACTTCCATGCTAGAGTCGAATACCTCATTCCTACCGTAACCACGTTTATATCTCCTGTGAAAAATTCTGATTGTAATGCATCATATCTCTTCTTGTTCAAGCTAAACATTGTTTCAAACCCCAAACCAACTCGTTGACGATTATTATCAAACCTATATTGTATATCTAAATCACTTCCAAGGCAATAAAATTTTTCTACACTGTTACTGTTTAACCCCAAGGCAAAAACAATTGAATTAGTATTGAGACTATCTGAATCATTATCTGGTAATTCAACATTTGTAGAATCTTGCGCAAAATTTATTGAACTGAACAAACTTAGTATAACGACAAAGAGGTAAAATTTCATAGGTATTGAATATAATATTTTCTAAAACTACTTAAAATAAAATTAACAAAATCAAAAAACCAAAAGATAGTTCATTTTGAATACCCGTAATTAATTTTAGCTATAAGTTCATGAACACCCTACTTAAAAATCACATCCACATAAATAGGTAAATGATCTGAATAACCGCCATGGAATTTAAATCCAATGTAGGTTCTGTTTAACTTCATACCCACATCATCTTTTTCTAATAACCAATCGGCTTTAAAAATATGCGTAGTTGGTAAACCGGCATATAATCTATTTTTTGAAAACACTAAGTTTTGACTCAACACAATTTGATCTAACACTCCCCAAACGTGGTGGTATTTATGTGTACCTCCTGTTTTAGTATATTGCCACATAGAATTGACTAAATCGCCTGGTTGCAGGTCTGTTGTATCAATTTTTGCTTTTAAAATATCTTTCATACTCACATCATCTGGGTGATCGTTAAAATCGCCCATGGCAATAATATTTGCCTTAGGATTGTCTACTAATAATGAGTCATAAATATTTTTTAAGGTTTCGGCTGCTTTTTCACGTTTTGGTGCAGTTGCTAATTGCCCTCCGTAACGAGATGGCCAATGATTTACAAATAAGTGAAGTGTATCTTTTTTGTTCACAACACCTTTGGCGTATAAAATATCTCGTGTTGGACGACTATTTGGTCCAAAATTTAAAACAAATGGGGCACTTCCAATTAAATCAAAAAATTCTGGACGGTACAATAATGCTACGTCAATTCCTCTTTTGTCTCCCGATTCGTAATGCAATACTTTGTAATCATAAGCTTTTAGAGGTGAATTATAAATTAAATCATTTAAACAATTAATATTTTCGACCTCACACAAGCCTAATACGGCCGGTGCTTCCCACTCTCCAACTGCTATAGCAGTTTTCGCAATATTACTAATCTTTTTGTCGTAGCGATTCCAACTCCAATACTTATCCCCTTTTGGTGTAAACTCATCATCACTTTTAATAGAATCGTTTGTTGGATAAAATAAATTCTCCACATTATAAAACATAATTCTAACCCCCTTATTTTCAACTTGAGGATTTTGCCCCCAACTTAGGGTAGTGCACAGAAGTATATAAACTATAAATAAATGCTTCACTTTTTTAATTTTAAGGACGCCCACCAAATGATGGAAAACACTAAGGTAGTTATTATAACAATACCTGAAATTTTCAAGAAGAGAATGTTAGAAATAATGTGTTTTGGAATTTTACCCTCCACCACAGCATTTATAGGTGTAATACCAATAGCTAACCATAAACAAATGTATGACATGGTAAAACCAGCATCTTGAACTACTTTCGCTAGTGGATGCTTTCTTAAAGCTTCAAAATAATGCTTTAAAGGTAGTTGCAACAGATACTTTAATAATTTCTCCACTATGTACGCCATAAAAATAATCCCCGTCCAAGACAAAATATCTTGGCGGGGAATATTCAACTCTGTACTTATAATACCTAATCCGAAATATACTAATGTAAGGGTCAGAATAAGGATAAATGCAGTTTTAATCATTTCTATTAATTAATCGTCCATATCTTCACTCATTTTAGTACCAAATGCAGTTCCAGAAATAATTTGCTGCTGAAAATCTTGCATTGCACCTGGAGAGTGTGGCATTAACATAGTTGTATTTTTACCATTGGCCCCAATACTACTTAGTGTATCAAAATATTGAGTTAATAACACAAACTGCATTACTTCTTCATGCGAAATGTGTTTCAATGATTTTTGGAAATCTTCAACAGATTCTTTAAAACCTCTCACAATCTCTAAACGTTGCTGTGCAATACCTTCACCACTTAATCGTTTAGATTCAGCATCAGCTTCAGCCGCTTTCACGACTCTAATCTTAGCTCCTTCTGCCTCCTCCATTGCTGCTTCTTTATCTCTTTTAGCCGCATTAATTCTATTCATTGATTCCTTAACATGTGCGTCTGGATCAATGTCTGTAATTAATGTTTTAACTATAGCATACCCATAATCATCCATAGACTCTGCTAAGTTCTGACGAACTGCAATAGCAATATCTTCTTTTTTCGCAAACACATCATCTAATTCTAATTTGGGAACCTCAGCTCTTACGTCATCAAAAATATATGATGCTATTTGATTTCTAGGGTTATCTAATGCATAAAACGCATCCCATAATTTTGAACTCATAACTTGATACTGAACTGATATTCTTAAATGAACAAATACATCATCATGTGTTTTAGTTTCCACATCAACATCTAATTGCTGTACACGCATATTAATTACACCTACTTTTTGATCAATAAAGGGAATAATTAATCCAAAACCTGGCGCTGCCATTCGTTGAAACTTACCTAACCTTTGAATAACGTAAAAAGTACGTTCTTTTACTATAATTACTGATTTTAAAATTAACACCACTCCAATTACAAATAGTATTAAAAATGGTACTGAGTCATTTGGATTCATATTTTGTTTTACCTGCTTTAAAGGATTTTATTTAGTTTATATTTCTTAATGACCTAAATGTAACAAATATATTTGAATAAACCACGCCTAAAAAGCTATTTTTTTTAGTAATTTGTAATTAATATTAGTTTCAATTCCTGTTCGCACCACAAATTTGTTTAAAACATGCTCTAATCAAACATTACTAACAAACAAATCCTTAAAAATTTGAAGGTTATCAATTGTAGATTGTAAATTGATTCCTTACTTTAGTAAAAAATTTTAATGTGGTATTAAATTATATTTGGATAGGCTTTTTTTTAATTGCACTTGTAGTTGCAATCATTAAAACATTTAATGGGGACTTGGAAGTATTTTCAAACATTGTTAACAGTACGTTTAACATGGCTGAAACTTCTTTTGAAATCTCTATCGGTCTTACCGGTGTCCTTTGCCTATGGTTAGGTATCATGAACATTGGCGAAAAAGGAGGAACAATTCAAGTTTTATCAAAATTAGTAGGCCCATTCTTTTCAAAGTTATTTCCTGATGTTCCTGAAAATCATCCAGCTAGAGGATCTATGTTAATGAATTTTTCGGCTAACATGTTAGGGCTAGATAATGCAGCTACGCCAATGGGGTTAAAAGCTATGACTGAATTACAGGAGTTAAACCCGAAAAAAGATACAGCTTCTAACGCTCAGATTATGTTTTTGGTACTAAACACATCTGGCTTAACATTGATTCCAATCACCGTCATGAATTATAGAAATATGTATGGTGCAGTTAATCCATCAGATGTATTTATACCTATTTTAATTTGTACATTTTTCGCCTCTTTAGTTGGATTAATTGTGGTGTCTATTTATCAAAAAATAAATTTATTTAATAAAGTTATACTTACATACCTTGGTGGATTAACTGCTATTATTATTGCCATGCTTTGGTACTTTTCTAGTTTACCAACAGATGAATTGCAATTACAATCACAATTAGTGAGCAACATTATTCTGTATGGTATAATTTGTACATTTATCATCATGGCGTTAGTCAAAAAAGTGAATGTTTATAATGCATTTATTGAAGGGGCTAAAGGTGGTTTTGAAATTGCAATTAAAATTATTCCATTTCTAGTCGCTATTTTAGTGTCTATAGGTGTCTTTAGAGCATCTGGTGCATTAGATTATGTAGCAGACGGTATGCATTGGTTTTTTGGCTTATTTATAGAGAATACTGAATTTGTTGAAGCCTTACCAACTGCATTTATGAAACCATTAAGCGGAACAGGTGCCAGAGGCATGATGTTAGACGCTTTTGAAGCACACGGCGTAGATAGTTTTATCGCTAGACTATCTGCTACATTTCAAGGAGCTACGGATACCACTTTTTATATAATTGCTGTTTACTTTGGTTCAGTTGGAATTAAAAAAACACGATACGCGATTAAAGCTGGATTATTGGCTGATTTAGCAGGAATCATTGCAGCCGTTATTATTGCAACCACGTTTTTTGGCGAAGAAAAAACAACACACTTCACAAATACAGAAATTGTAAATCAATTTGTAACAGAATGGAACACCAACCAAGATTCCCAATATTTAAGTAAAGACTTCACTTATTTTGACCAAACGTTTGATGAACATTCTTTAAAAGAACTGTCAAAAGAGCATCCAAAATTTAATGAAGTATTCATTTCTGAGAAAAACATAGATAACAAAACCGTTATTTTTTATAAAAGTAGCATTAGCACTAAAACAACTGCTTTTAAATTTACAGTGGACAAGCAAAAAATACAGTCTATTCAATTAATGGCTAACTTTGAAAACTAAATGGGATTATTTAAGAAAAAAATAACAAAACCTAAAACAGGTTTAACTAAAATTAAACCACTTGACTATCCTGCAAAGGTAATATTGGTATGGGGTGAAGCGATTTCTGGTAAACGCGAACACTTAGATGTATTGTTAAAAAGTGAATATAAAGAATTAGGTTTATTTGTCCACGCTATGCACAATCAGGATGGAGCTAGAGCTTGGTTAATGCAAAATGGATACCCACACTTAGTAGCCATGTTGAACGCTGTTGAGCAAAAAAAAGATGCACGTTTATGGTTGAAGGCACATAAGTTCACGACCTTGTACCATATGGCTATGTGTGCTGATGGGGACAAAGGAAGTTTTACTTGGCTCATCTCAAATGACAAAAAAGACATGGCCATGATTGCCAAAAAAATTGAATTCGTGAAAAATTATATTGAAGAAGGTAATAATGATATTCATTCTATATCTATTTAAGCCACCAAAAAAGAATTCTATATCCTTACAACTTGGTTCCAATAGCCCACCTCCTAATATTTTTCGTTTAACCATTGATTAAAAAAAGCTAATCATTACATCAAAGCCTATTTAAGCTTTAACCATTCTTCAGTGGTTATATTAAACTCTAAAGTCACAATGTATCACTTTATACCAATCGGTATATTTTATAAAATATTGCTTACCTTTGCACAATCATGACAACAAAAGCAGAATTAACCGCACAATTTATTTTAGAAACAGTCGCCCCTATTTTTAACAAAAAAGGCTATACTGCCACTAGTTTAAGCGATTTAACTAGTGCAACTGGCTTAACAAAAGGAGCTATTTATGGGAATTATAAAAATAAGGAAGAGCTATCATTAAAAGCTTTTAATTACAATGTGCGATTCGTAGTTAATCAAATTAAAGTGATTTTTGACGAAATAGATTGCCCTTTAGACAAACTGAAAGCTCTGACAGACTTTTACCGTACTTATAATAAACAAACCCTCCCCTTAGGTGGCTGTCCTGTATTGAATGTAGGAATAGATTCAAATAATACAAACCCTGAGTTGTTTAAACGCGTTAAGGATATTGCTAAAAAATTAACTGATAGTATCACTGCAATCGTAATAGAAGGTCAATCGAAAGGTGTTATCAAGCCTGAACAAGATGCCGATTTATATGGAGGAAGAATATTTTCATTTATTGAAGGTTCTATTTTTACATCTGTATTATTAAAAGACGACAAATATTTGATTGATATGATGGATCACATTGATGACATGATAACTAACGAATTAAAAAAACAACACTAAAGAAATTACAATGCTAAAATTAATTAAATTATACTACACATTACTATCAATTTTAAGTCCAAAACTGGCTTCCAAATCTGCATTTGAACTATTCCAAAAAGTAAGAAAGAAAGATATTAGAGAAAGAGAACAACCTTTTTATGATAAAGCATTACATTATGTTGTAAAATATAATAAAGAAGACTTAGATTGTTACGAATTTGGAAAAGAACATAAAGATGTTGTTGTATTAGTTCACGGTTGGGATAGTAATGCAGGATCAATGTTTGGATTTATTGACAAACTACTTACTGATAACAAAAGAGTGATAGCGTTTAACTTACCTGGACATGCATTTTATAAGGAAGGTAAAACAAACTACCTTGAATGTAAAGAAGCTTTTGAACTAATAGTTAACAGCCTTGACGCTTACGACCGAATTTCATTTATATCTCATTCATTTGGTTCTGGAGTTGTAGCTTACGGTTTATCAGAATTAAACATCAAAGTAGATAAATTGGTGATATTAACAAGCCCAAATTTTGTAGTCCAAATATTCAAAGACTTTAAAAAAATTATTGGATTGGGTGATAAAGCGTTTGAATTAATGACAGCTAAAGCTAGTGAGCTGTTAGGTGAGGATGTAAAGAAAGTATCTACAGAAGATAAATTGCAATTAGTAGATTTTAATGAAGCATTATTGATTCATGATAAAAACGATAAGATAATTCCATTCGCAAACACAATTAGCATTAATAAAGCTGTAAAAAACTCACGTATTGAAAGCTATGAGAATATTGGTCATTATAGAATGCTTTGGAATGATGATGTAATTCAAAAATCTGTTGCTTTTGTGTCTTAATTTATAAACTGTATATTTAATAATTAGCTTCTATTAAACCTTACGTGACTATTATAGTCTTAGAATATAGAAACCATAAAAATTAACAACATGAAAAAATTAATGACTACCATTGGACTAGGTATAATAATGACGTTAACAAGCGTAACTTTTGCACAACATCATCCTCAAAAGACAAAAAAACTTAAAAAAGAAGACAGAAAAAACATGTCATCAGAAGAGAGAGCTAGGCATAAAACAGATAGAATGACTAAACAGTTAAAACTTTCTGAAGATCAAGCAAAACAAGTTTATGATACCAACTTAAAATTTGAAAAAGAAGTTACAATTTTAAGAACTGAGGCAAAAAAAATAAAAGCAGAGGTTAAAGTAAAACGCGTTGAAAAAAGAAAAGAAATCGAAAAAATTTTAACTCCTGAGCAATTAGCTAAAGCAAAAGAAATGAAAGCTAAAAGAAAAACTAAACACCAAAACAAAGCAAGGGAGCATAGGCGCAAATAATTTTTAAACACAAAATAAAAACCTCATTTTTAAATTAGAATGAGGTTTTTTAATGGCTAATAAATAATTCAATTAATGGTGCTTAATTTATAGATAAACACCACCTTTGCCACATGAAAAAAACTTACTCAACATCATTTTGGATATTATGCATTCACATGCTACTATTCTTTGTAAGTTTTAATTTAATTGTTCCAGAATTAAACGACTACATTACGTCATTAGGTGGAGCGGATGAAAAATGGTTAATATTAGGACTGTGGACTTTGGCTGCAGCCATTGCTAGACCATTCAGTGGAAAAATAGCAGACAACTTTGGCAGAAAATCAACTATTTTTATTGGCGTAATTGTAAGTATCGTCATTTCATTTCTATATCCTTTTTTCACGAGTATTACCGCCTTTTTAACCCTACGCTTTTTACATGGCTTTAGTACAGGATTTCAACCTACAGGAGCAACCGCTTTAGTTGGTGACATTATTCCGCAAGGCAGACGTGGTGAAGCTATGGGCATTTTCAGTATGACGATTAGTATTGGATTTGGTTTAGGGAATTATTTTAGCACAACTATTTTTCAGCACTTTCAAATTAATGGTCTATTTGTAGCTTCAGGAATTTGTGGCTTGATAGCTTTATCTTTAGTGATGTTGATTAAGGAAGAAAAGAAACCAAAGATTGATTTTAATTTACGTAATATTATTCCTAAATGGAATGAAATATTTGCACCAGAAGTTGTTCAACCTTCTGTATTTATGTTTATTACGGCCATCATAGCCGGTATTTATTATTTAATTGTCCCTGATTTTAGTACTCATTTAGGAATGGATGAGAAAGGAATATTTTGGCTATTCTACACCTTCACATCTCTGGGTACACGATTTTTAGCTGGTAAAGCGGCTGATAAATATGGCTACAGAAATAACATATTAGTTGGTTTAACAATAGAAATTATTTCAGGAGTGATGTGTGCCTATGCTACTACCCCATTTGAATTTTTATTAGCCGCCTCTTTGTTTGGAATTGGAGGAGGAATGATGACACCAGCCATTTTTGCTTGGACTGCTGATTTAGCAAACCCAGTGTTTAAAGGTAGAGGTATTGGAACTATGTTTATTGCCTTAGAACTGGGAATTGCTACTGGTGGTTTTATTACTCAAAAAATTTACGATAACAACATTGAAAACTTTACAAATGTTTACTTATTCGGAGTACTACTTTGCTTTGTAGGCTTAGCCTATTTATGGTTTACTAAAAATAGAAAAACGATTACTTATAACGATTAAAAAAAAGTAACAGGGATAATTCTATTGTTTGATTGAAGAAACCTTTTTTGACACCTCAAAATCAACCCCTACTATTTACCTGATTTCATTTTATTAATTAAGCTTGTTGTTGAGAAACCGTCCACAAGATTAATTACTTCAACAATTCCATTATTTGCCTCTACAATGTCTTTACCTACTATATAATCTTTCTGTGTAGCATCAGTTTGACATGGATTGTAATCTCCTCCCTTTACTAAAACTGAAGGTTTTATAAGGTTGATTAAATCATAAGGTGTGTTGTCATCAAACTCAATAATATAATCAATAAAAAAAAGTGATGCTAAAACAGTTTGGCGCGCATCAATTTTATTAATTGGTCTGTCCTCCCCTTTACCTTGACGTTTAACAGAATCATCAGAGTTTAACGCTAGAATTAACACATCTCCTAAATCAGCAGTTTGTGCTAAATACTCCACATGACCTTTATGTAAAATATCAAAGCAACCATTCGTAAATACTACTTTCTTCCCTTTAGCTTTTAATTCATTTACTAAGTTTACAATTGTAGTTTGATCTACTATTTTAGATCCTATTTTACTTAAATTACTCATTAATTTGTTTTGTGTTTCTAGCATTAATTAATAACGAAATTAGTCCTAAAACTATCATCATTAACGTTTGTGATGTCCAAATAATCCAGCCTAATGCTAAAGCTTGAGGTGAAATAGCTCCATCTCCAGAGTTTACCATATAAATAGTAACGATTAAACCAACAAATGCGGGATATACTCCAATACCACCTTGTACAACAATCATTCCTACAGTTCCGGCTACGAAACCAGCTAACATAGCATCAATTCCTAAATTAGCTGTACTGTCTAGAGCCAAGAAACAAATTGAAAACATGATAACATACATTATCCAAATAAACAAAGTGTGCCCAATAAATGGTAACTTGTCTTTGGATTTAAATATAGCAAATACACCTTCAAAGATACCTTTTACTAAATCAACAATTTTTTGTCTTAAATCTTTTTTAAAGATAAATAGAACAGCTCCACCAAGGACACCAAGGATAATTCCCCATTTCACAATCTCTCCTAAAACAGAAAACACCATGGTATTACCACAACTTCCATCACCGCTCACAAAATTGTCTTTCGCCGTAATAAATAAATCTAATTTATCAAATTGTAATGAGATGGCTACCAATGTAACAACACCTAACAACAACACATCAAATGCTCTTTCGGCAATAATAGTTCCGAATCCTTTTTCAAATGGTACTTTTTCTGTTTTAAATAGCATCCCTGCACGTGAAGCTTCACCTGCACGTGGAAATGCTAAATTTACTAAATAACCAATCATTAACGCATGATAAGTATTCCAAAAGGACACAGTATACCCCATTGGTTTTAATAAATAACTTTGTCTTTTAGCACGAGATAAATGACTTAACCAACCAAAACCTAATGATAAAATAACCCAAAAATAATTAGCATCCGAAAACGCCTTGAATAAGTCCTCTTTTTGATTTTCACAAAGTGCATCATAAAACAACCATATCAATCCAATACCAAACGCTATTGGAATAGATAACTTCAAGAAACTTATTAGTTTAGTTTTCAAATTAAATAAATTTTAATACTGGTTTTACAACCACACGTGACTACATTAAATTTGTTGTTTCGTCAGGAAACGCTAAAGTTGGTTTAAATGATTTTGCTTCTTCAAAATCCATATAACCATACCCAATAATAATTACAATATCATTAACTGCACAACGTCTAGCTGCAGGTCCATTTAAGCAAATCACCCCTGATTTACGTTCACCGGCAATAACATATGTTTCGATACGCTCACCGTTATTACAGTTGACGATTTGTACTTTTTCACCTTCAATTAGATTTGATGCATCCATTAAGTCTTCATCAATTGTAATTGATCCAATATAGTTTAAGTCTGCTTCTGTTACTTTAACTCTGTGAATTTTTGATTTTACTACTTGTATTTTCATTGTATTTGTAATATGGTACAAAATTACATTTATTTTCTTACTTAAATTTAATAATTTTTTATTTTATGTTAAATCAACTCCAATAACACAAATATCATCTATTTGATCTAACTCACCTTTCCAATTATTTAATTCATTTAATAAAAACTCTTTTTGTTTATCCATTGGTAAATCTTGAATTAAATTTAAAGACTTTATAAAGTTTCGCTTCCCTATTTTCTTAACATTGGGGCCACCAAATTGATCTAAATATCCATCTGTTGTCATATAAAATTTCGATACAGAATCTAAAGACAACTCAATCATTTTAAACACTTTTTCATCTTCATAATAGCCACCTACAGAAAACTTATCCCCTTTTATAACTGTCATTTCTTGATTTCCTTTTTCAAGGAAAATAATCGGACGGTGCGCTGAAGAAAATTTAATCCAATTTTCTTTTTCGCTTATGACACAAATAGAAACATCCATTCCATCCTGCATACCTGCATAACTTTCTTGTTTCAAGATTCTACGAACAGCTCTATCCATTTGAAAAAGAATATCTGATGGATTTCTAATGCCTTTAATCGTAGCTGATTCTCGAACTAAAACTCTTGCCAACATAGTCATAAATGCACCTGGCACATTATGTCCAGTACAATCAATACAAATAATTAATTTAACCCCATCTTTATACTCTCTTACCCAGTAAAAATCACCACCTACCTTATCCTTTTGTTTAAGAATATGGAAATGCTTAGGGAATATTTCATTAAACAACTCATCAGAAGGCAATATAGATTCTTGAATTTTCTGAGCATAACTAATACTTGAGTTCAATTCACTATGCAGCATTGATAATTCAGAATTAGATGAAACAATTTGATTAAACATTATGTTTTGGTTAATCGCAATAGTTATCCCCTCTACTAGCATAATTAAAAACTCCTCTTGATCATCAGATAAAATTAATTCATCTTCAAACGAAATATTCAAAGACCCTAATAACGTTTTGTCAGCCATTAACGGAAAGCTCACAAATGAATCTATGTTGTTTTTAATCATTTGTAAATCTGTTGGCGATTTACTTTCTTTATTCTTTAACGATTTGACAATAATTCGTTCATTATCTTTTAACCCTCTTAATGTTTCAGGTGAAAATTCATGAATGGAAAAAGGCTTATTTTCTAATTGATCTATACCATTTTCTCTTAAAAAATAAAAACTAACCTCAGCTTTATCAAAATCAAAAAGTGTAATATTTAATCTTCTAATAAAAGAATTATTAAATATATCAGTAACATAATTGAAAATACGTTCCCCAATATTTTCATTATTAATGATAGCTCCTATTAAATCATTAATTGCAGCTTGCTTAATTAAAGCCTGATTAACCTTGTCATGTACTTTTTTAACTTCTTTTTTCTTTAACGTATTTTCAATATGAGCTAACCTTAATTTATCCGTCATATTGTGTCTTGAAACAGTTTCCCCAAGCAATTTGGAAACAACGTTTAAAAAGTCAATACTTTTTTCCATTTCAGTTTTTATAAGCTTTGTGAACAATACAATTACGCCTAACGTTTCATTGTTATTTACAATTGGCACATAATAATGATTTTCTACATTTCCATTATCACAAAACTCAACTTCAAAGCCTGAATAGCATTCTCCACAAATACATTCACTTTCATCTGTGCTTTTGTATTCCTTTACTTCATCTACACCTATCCCCCTAATAACATCTACCCCATTAAACCGACCCTCTGTATTTAAATAAACATACCCTTTTCCGTACGCTCCTATAATCTCTAAATCAACAAGGTGGTCTAAGACTTCACCTAATACATGTTTTATTGACAAATCTTTTGAAGAAACATTTAATATTTTATACAAACTAGCCTTAGTTTGTAAAGATTTATTTTGCTTTGACAATAGGTTTTGATGAAATTCAGACTCCTCTTTTTGAGTCATAATTATTTTATTATCCTTTTTCTTTCTCCTCAGCCCAACCAAAATAAAAACCAAAGCAATAATTGCTAAAATAAGTCCAACAAATAATATGTGCTTAGTTTTTTGCCCTTCATCTATTAATATAGATTGAGTTTTTAACTTCGCTTCTCTTTTTTGAAGAATGGATTGATACCTTAAACTATCTTTTAATTCTTTTTGTTTTAACTCTAATTGTAATTCCTGCTTAAGTACTTTAATTTTTGAGTCTTCAACAGAAAGTAAGCCAAGTAGTTCCTTTTGATTTTTTAAACTTAAATAGGCTTCTGAATAATTCTTTGTTTTTTCAAAAACTTCAGCATTCAAGCCAAATGCTTGTGATTGAATCAATAAATCTTTCAACTTTACTCCTAGGTCATATAGTTTAGTTGAATATACTTTTGCTTGTTCATAATTACCTTGATCCAATTCAAACTTAGCATAT
>Ga0209292_1002582_pt1 | contig 20702 bp, 18 predicted proteins | sample GOMGulsemesocosm_2_FD_184634 | JGI IMG/M metagenome (GOLD analysis project Ga0209292, IMG submission 184634) | Methane-oxidizing microbial communities from mesocosms in the Gulf of Mexico - GOM9C Gulf of Mexico (SPAdes) (version 2) | ecosystem: Environmental > Aquatic > Marine > Cold seeps... | reverse complement strand
CAGGTGCAATTAACGCAATTAAAGTTAAACGTTTATCTATGGATGTGCCCGTTTCCATTGCTATATTGTTAGCCTTTTCCGCCAGCGCCTGGGCGACAATCACCCAACAAGGTGAAGTCTATTTTGAATCAGTCTCTATGTTCACTTTCCTGCTGCTTATTGGAAAGTTTCTAGAGTTTAGAGCACGCTCACGTGCTGCCCAAGTATCCGCTAATTTATTAAAGTTAATGCCAATGACAGCGATAAAAATTGTAACTTGTCAAACTAAGAGCAATGACTCAGGGGTTGAGCATAATGAAGAATTAGTTGCTGCTAAACAATTAGTTAAAGGCGATTTGGTGATGATAAAGCCAGGGGAAGTTGTTCCAGCCGATGGCATTATCATTTCAGGTAACAGCCAACTTAATGAAGCTATGCTTTCAGGTGAACAGTTACCTATTAATAAAACGATAAACGATACTGTCTTTGCTGGCACAATTAATGGTGATGGCAACATTACCGTGCAAGTTAAACAAGCAAGTAATCAGTCTTTTTTAAGCCAACTTATTCGTTTAAGTGAGCAGTCACAAACACACAAACCTAAAATAGCTAAACTCTCGGACAAAATAGCACAGTATTTTGTTGCCGTTATCCTACTCACCTCTATTGGGACTGCCATATATTGGCAACAACATATGCCAGAAGAGGCCTTTTGGATCACCCTTTCGGTGCTAGTAGCCACCTGCCCTTGTGCACTTTCCTTAGCGACACCTACCGGATTAACCTGCGCAACAACTCGCTTAAACCGTGCAGGCATCATGATAAAGGGGGGGCATGTCATGGAAACCATACCAAAAATAAACTGTTTTGCCTTTGATAAGACTGGCACATTAACCACAGGTGAATTCAGTATTAACAAAGTAGAGTTAGTAATTACTAACTCTACTTTAAACCAAGAACAAGTACTCGCTATTGCAGCAGCCTTAGAAGCTCATTCTGAACATCCTATTGCTAAACCCTTTACTAAGCACAGAGATTTCACTTTAAATGCCACCCAAATTAAGGTGCACTCTGGTCAAGGCGTTAGTGGCACAATAGGTAACATTGACTACTCCATTGGTAAAGTAAGTTGGTTGCAAAGTGTCGCGGGGCTTGAACAAGAACAAACACAGAAATTTAGTAACGCTAGCTGTATGTTAATGGCAGATAACAAAATCATCGCTGCTTTTTATTTGGTAGATAAGATTCGTGATGATGCCAAAGAGGTGTTATCCAGTCTTAATAAACAAAACAAGACTTTATTATTGTCCGGCGACAGCCAAATTTCCTGTGATAAAATTCTCCAAACATTGCCTATTGGCACTGCGCTTGGTGGACTTAGTGCAAAAGATAAAATGCAACAAATAAAAGATGCTCAACAGCACGGTTTCAACGTTGCGATGACAGGTGATGGTGTTAACGATTCACCGGTATTTGGCGCTGCTCATGTATCGATTGCTATGGGGTGTGGTGCCGACATAACCAAGAGTGGTGCTGATGTCATTTTACTCAACAACAAATTAAGTAGCATCAATACTTTAATTAACGTATCAGTACGTACCCGTAGAATTATTTTTCAAAATTACTTATGGGCCTTTGGTTATAATGCTATTGTACTGCCATTAGCTGTTACTGGTTATATAACACCCTATATGGCTGTTATTGGCATGTCAGCCAGTTCTATTTTAGTGATTACAAACTCCCTACGTTTACTTAAAGAGTAAAATATGAGTATTATTTATATATTAATTCCCATTGCCATTTTATTAACCTCATTAGGTATTTACCTCTTTTTTTGGGCCGTTAAAACTGAGCAATTTGAAGATTTAGAAAAGCAAGGTATGAGTATTCTTTTTGATGATGAGCAACTAGATACTAGCAATAAAGAAAATAAGAACACAGAGCCAAACAATAAAAATGATGTCTCAAATAGCTAATGAGTCTTGATTTATTTTCTGCTTTTATTATCGGTTTACTTGGCTCAGGCCATTGCTTGGCTATGTGCGGCGGTATCACCACGATGCTCACCTCTGCCATCAATAAGCCAAACGTTCAAGTAACAGACAATAATCCCCGCGTAGGTGATATTAGTATCAAGGAGGTCCCTTCTGACTCCCCCCAAACAAACTCAAATTGTTCTGCAAATGTTAGTCGGTTCAATCTCGTTCTATTCTACCATGTGGGACGAATTGCTAGTTATTGCCTAATTGGCGCTATTGTTGGTTTTACCGGCTCAATTGCCGCTAAAAATGTTGGTCTACCCATCGCAAGTTTACGCCTAGTTGCCGCTGTATTCCTTATTTTACTTGGTCTGTACATCGGTCAGTGGTTGTTGTGGTTAAATAGAGTAGAAGCTTTGGGAAAAGGTTTATGGGCACATCTATCCCCACTAACCAAACATGTTATCCCTGTAGACAATAGTAAAAAAGCACTAGGTTTAGGTGCACTATGGGGTTGGTTACCTTGTGGCTTAGTCTACTCAACACTGACTTGGGCACTTGCAAGTGGCAATAGCTTAACAGGCGCTGCTATCATGCTATTTTTTGGCTTAGGTACTTTACCTGCATTACTAACAATATCGTTAGGCATCAGTAGCATAAAAAACCTACTAGTCAATAAGGCTTTTCGAAAAATCATGGCTATTTCATTAATTTGCTACGGTATCTACAGCTTTATTGTTGCATATCAACTAATGTTCTAATAACATATACATGTCTTAAAGTTAGCGTAATTAGCTACGTCACAGAGTAATACCATGCCAAATAAAAGTTGCCCTTCGGCTCAACATATCAAGTGTCAAAACTGTAGTATCAGTGAATTATGTTTACCTTTTTCTCTAAATGAAAAAGAGCTTAACACTCTTGATGAGATAATTGACCGTAAACGACCGATTCATAAAGGCGATAAAATTTTCTCTGACGGCCAAGAGCTTCACTCCTTATACGCTATTCGTTCAGGCACCTTTAAAACCTTTACTGTCAATGAACAAGGTGAAGAACAAATTACCGGCTTCCATTTAGCGGGTGATTTACTTGGTTTTGATGCAATTGCTGAAAGTGAACATCCTAGTTTTGCTCAAGCACTTGAAACCTCAATGGTTTGTGAAATTCCCTATACAAATTTAGATGAACTATCGAACACCATGCCTAAGCTCAAAAAACAGGTATTGCGTTTGATGAGTCACGAAATTAAAACTGATCAAGAAATGTTAACACTACTTAATAGAAAAAATGCCGAACAACGTGTCGCTACTTTCTTAGTAAGTTTAAGTGAACGTTACCATGCACGTGGATTATCAGCTTCAGAGTTCCGCCTGACAATGACACGTAGTGATATCGGTAACTACATTGGTTTAACTGTTGAAACAATCAGTCGTTTATTAAACCGTTTCCACAAAAGTGGTGTAATTAAAGTTGATGGTAAATTAATATCAATTATTGATATCGACCGTCTCACCGATACCGCAGCACTTTAAGTAAATCCCCTCTATAGCTATTGGAGCTATTTAGCATCAACAAGATGTAAATCTATGTTTGCCCCTTGCAAACATAAATAGTCCCAATAGCAAAAAAAACTTGATTTAAAACAAGCATTAATTTGGCAACTTTGCTATAAATAACGTAACGTTATTATTTAGTTTTAGAGGCAGCCATGGACATGTACCAAAATATTCTCGTTGTTATTGATCCAACTACAGTCGAACAAAAAGCATTACAAAGAGCAATTGAGCTTGCCTCAAAAATTACTGCAGATAATGCTGATAGTGACATTAATGTGACTGCTTTTTTTAGCATCTTTGACTTCTCTTACGAAATGACCACTATTTTGTCTGGCGATGAACGGGATAATATGCGTCAGATGGTTATTAAAGAAAAACAACTATGGCTTGATGACATCATCTCTTCTGCCAATAGCGCTATAAAAATAAATAGCCAAGTCGTTTGGCATAACCGTCCCTTTGAAGCCATTATCAATCAAGTTATTGAGCACAAGTATGACTTAGTAATAAAAGGAACACATCAGCATGATAAGTTTAAATCCGTGGTATTTACGCCAACTGACTGGCATATATTACGAAAATGCCCATGCCCTGTATTATTAGTCAAAGATCATGAATGGCCTCAGCAAGGTAAGGTTTTAGCTGCCCTCAATGTTGGCAGTGATGAAGCTGAACATTTGTCATTAAATAATACCATTACCACACAAGCTAAAAGTATTGCTAAACTCATCGATGCCGATGTGCACTTAGTAAACTCCTATCCGGGGACTCCAGTAAATATTGCTATTGAAATACCTGAATTTGACGCCAGTGAATATAACAGTGCAATGCAAAAGCATCACCAAGAAGCAATGCACCAACATGCTAATAGTTTTGCAATTCCTATCGATAATACCTATGTTGAAGAAGGCTTGCCTGAAAGTGTCATTGAAAATGTCGCGCAGAAAATTGACGCTGAATTAGTGATATTAGGTACCGTTGGACGTACCGGTATTTCAGCCGCACTTATCGGTAATACTGCAGAACATGTTATTGACCAATTAAATTGTGATGTGCTGGCTTTGAAACCAGATGGCTATGTTTCGCCACTAGCCAATGATTAAATTAGTCAAACCTTTATCTTAATCAACATTTGGTCAAAAAATAAAAGGCATATCTAGCAAGGTTTGCCTTTTTTGTAAGTGCTCATTAACTTAATTTATGTACCGTTAATAAGTTTTGTTCGATTAAAGCGATTCAGGTTAAGGTGAAACATATTATCGGCTTGTGACATTGAGATTGGCTCAAACCGTACCTTATCCCCTTGTCTTAATTGCGAAAGCTTAGCACAGTCTTGTGATATAACAGCGCCAATTTTTGGGTAACCTCCGATAGTTTGCCTATCGTTCAGTAATACAATTGGCTGGCCATCCGCCGGAATTTGTACTGCGCCATAACAAATGCCTTCCGATAAAATACCTTCAATATCCGCTTTTATTGCTCGTCCTTGTATCCGATAGCCCATTCGATCCCAATACTGGCTTACGTGGTATTCACTGGAGAAAAACATCCTTTTATCAATAGCTGAAAAGTGCTGATGTTGATAACCTAGGACAGTGTGTAATACTAACTCATTAGAATATTTAGGCTGTTCATGCTCAGCTAACATGAGTTTTTTAGGTTTCTCTGTCATCATTGATAACGACAAACAAGGTAGCACATCATTAACTCTAAGCTTATCACCTTGTAACCCCCCAACAGACTCCCGGCAAACTGTCGATGTACTACCAAAATTTTGTTTAACGATAAAACCGCCTGCTACAGCCAAGTAACACCGCACACCTCTAGGTGAAAAGCCAAAGCTAATATTGTCTCCAGCATTAATCAGATGACTTTGCCAAAGCTGTGCTTGCTTACCATTGATGGACAGTGGCATAGGCGCACCTGTAACAGCAATAACACAATCAACCTGCGCCGTTAGCGCTAATCCACCTAAACTTACTTCAACGGCTGTAGTATTAAGCTCATTGCCACATAACCGATTAGCCCAATAAAATGCTGGTAAGTCTGCAGGACCACCATTAGTTAAGCCTAAATTGAAGGCTCCAAAACGCCCTGCATCCTGGATTAAACTCAGTACTCCACCATGAGTGACGATTAAACCTAGATCGGTATTATTGCTATTTGAGCTAACCATCGGGTTAGTTATAAAGTTTTTCATAACGGGTATATATCATTCATGTTCATATTATTCCTTATGCACATTTGGTAATACACCGCCAAGTGCTAGAAACTTTAGTCTATCAATGGCGACAAACTTCACCCTATCACCAACCGATACACTCATCGGAATATCTGCTTGAGAATTAAACATATCAACAGGGCTTAGGCCAATAATATTCCAGCCTCCCGGCGACTGTGCCGGATAAACAGCCGTTTGCCTATCTGCGATAGCAACAGCCCCTTGAGGCACTTTTAATCTGGGTGTGGCAAGTCTTGGCATGGCGATGCGTGGATCAACTTCACCTAAATAGGCAAAGCCCGGAGCAAATCCTATGGCATAAACCCGGTATTCTTGAGCCTGGTGTAAAGTAATGACTTGTTCAATACTCAACTTTGCTTTTTCGGCTATTCGCGGTAAGTCTTGCCCAGACTCTACAGAATAATAGACAGGTAACTCGATTAAATGACCTGGTTTACTTATTTGACTGCCGCTGTTCTTTAATAGATTTTTAAGTTTATTACGTAAATAATGGTGGTCAATCTCAAGTAGGTTATACATCACTAGAATAGAGGCGTAAGATGGAATCAAATCAACAATATCTGACGATAAATGTTGACGAATCAATTGAGCGGCTTGTTGTACATCATCACTGATAACTGAGCTTACATTACTAGTTATGTTACTACTTCCGTTAGACGCTTCATGTGCATGTTCCGAAAAATAAAGCATTAAAGCATTTTCACCCGCAACTTCAAGGCGGATATGGTTATTAATTTTTATCGACATTCGCTGATCAATGCCTTAATTTCGGCAATAGCTTGCACACCTTCAAGGTTATCACCATGAACACATAAACTATCAACGGTAAGTTGAATTACCTTGCCCGAGATTGTGGTAATAGTGCCTTGTTCAGCTAACTGTTTTACTTGCGCTAACATGGCTGCTCTAGTTAATACCGCACCCGTCTCACTTCGTGACAATAACCGGCCTTCATCATCATAACAACGATCTGCAAAGGCTTCGCCGTAAATGGTCAACCCCAACCTATGTGCTTTTTTCTTATAATCATCGATTTCAGGTGTAGCCTGTAACATCAAGGCAAGTTTTTTAGGATATTGCGATAAAGCCGTTAAGATCGCCTCAAATACTTTAGGCTTCTTCATCATATCGTTATACAAAGCGCCATGAGGTTTGACATAGTCGATGGATAAACCTTGTACCGTAGCCATGCCATCAAGCGCTGCTATCTGGTAATGCATTAATGCAATTATTTCTTCAGTACTACATTCTAATGAACGACGGCCAAAACCAACTAAATCAGGGTAGCTTGGGTGTGCACCAATAGAGACCTGTTGCTCCTTAGCCAAAGCCAAGGTCTTTTGCATCACTAAAGGGTCGCCAGCATGATACCCACAAGCAATGTTTGCTTGATTGATATACGGCATTACCTTGGTATCAAGCCCCATAGTCCAAGCCCCAAAGCTTTCACCCAAATCACAGTTCAATTTCATGGCAAGTTTTCCGATATAAACGTCTAGAATATATCGATTATATACCCAAACTAAGCTGTTGAAATAGTAACTTATTGAACAATCGACTCATTGATGGGCATAAAAAAGCCAACTTGTAGCGACAAAAGTTGGCTGAACATTCAAAGAGTAAAAAATAAATAGGCTAAACTTTAACACCCAACTCACGTAAACGTTCTAATAGATAGCTCGCTTGAGTATGTTTCTCTGATAAAACCACCTCACTGCGGGGATGTAAAAATAACGGCAAAGAAATACGTGATTTATCACTGCCCTTACCTGTTGGGTTAATCACTCGATGACTTGTTGATGGAAAATAACCACCAGATGCTTCTTGTAACATATCACCAATATTAATGATTAAATTACCAAAGTCCGCGGGGACATCTATCCATTCATCGTTTTGTTTTTGAACTTGTAAGCCTGGTTCATTGGCTGCTGGCAATATCGTTAACAAATTAATATCCTCATGGGCAGCGGCTCTAACAGCACCAGGCTCTTCATCACCGGTAAGTGGAGGGTAATGTAATACACGTAAGAGTGTATTAGGTGTATCTTTAATCATATTGGACAATGCTTCAGAATACTTCTCTGCAACGTCAACAGGACTGTGTTGCTCGACCCAGTCAAGTAACTCAGCAGCCAGCTGAGATGTTAATTGATAATAAGAGAGTATTTCATCTTTTAATTGTGAAGGAATACGGCCCCAAGGGTAAACATGGAAATACTCTTTAATATCTTTTTTACTATGTCCTTTGGCTGTCTCAGAAATATCAGCAGAGAAGTAACCATCTTGCTTTTCGGGATCAAAAGCAAAACTTTGTTTCTCCTCACCCAGAAAAAATTCTTGCCAGTTCTTATAAATTGACTCCACTAAACTTTGTTTTACTGGGTGATTAACAAGCACAGCAAAACCAGTTTCGTGTAAACTATTTACAAATTTTTCTGCAGCGTCTTTGGCTGTGTAATCGACAACTTGTACTTGCATAATTTATTCTCTTTGAAGATAATTATTTAAACTCAATAATTAGATTTTACGCTATTATAAGTTTTGTTCAACAGCCTGAACACATAAACCTGACCATTTGGTTTATTTATGATGGAATGAGCTTATTTTCTATATTTTGAAGGATTCAAATGCCTCTCCGTAATTATTCATGGAAAACACATTATGCCTGCCTATTCATTTTTCTATTGGCCAGCTTAAGTTCAACACTTTACGCACAAACCGTGGTGGTATTAGCCGACACCCCCTACAGCGATGAAGAGAAAAAAATGTTGCAGGGGCCTAATGGCATTTTATTTCGCCTGATTAATGAAACAAAACCAACTGCGGTTATGCACCTTGGTGACTTAAAAAGTGGCGGTGAATCATGTACTGACGACTTAATAATAGAACATAAAACCCTATTAGCTCAAATCTACCCAGGCAAGCTTATCTATACCCCTGGAGACAATGATTGGACTGATTGTGACCGAATATTCCTTTTTCATAGTTATGATGAATTAGAAAGACTTGAATTCTTAATCAACTTTATGTTTAAAACGCCACCACTATTAGACAAAGATTTACCTTCTGTAATTTCACAACAAGCACAAGTTGAAAACAAACTCTGGGTAAATAAACGCCTTGCTATCAGCACCTTACATATAGTCGGCACTAGTAATGGTCGGTTAAATATTAGGAAGTCAAACCTAAAATCAGCGGTCAAAAAAGTTGATGAACGAGATAAGCTAAACCTTGCTTGGCTTAATAGCATTGAATCAAAAGCCGAAGACTTTGACGCGCTAATCATCGGCTTTCAAGCGGACATATATCAACAATCTGTATTACAAAGTCCTCCATGTGATAGTACGTCCTTAAAAAGATGTGACGCGTTTTCAATTTACCGTCAAGCCTTTAAAGCGCTAGCACAACGAATCAAAAAACCTGTCTTAATTACTCATGGTGATACAGGAGAGTTTTGCTTCGAGCAATTAGAGAAAAATTTGTGGCATTTAAATGCTGCTGGTGATTTTCGCTACCTAGATGCCACAAAGGTGTCTTTTAACAAAAGCTCTGCCAAACAACCATTTACCATCAACGGTTTGATTAATACAAACCTACCCAGCATTGGTTGTAATAACTGATCACTGTATAAGACAACAATCACATCATGGTTTAACTACCCAGAGATGTTGCAGCTAGTTAAGGCATTACATTACTTATGTAGCATTAATTTTTACTCTCATTAGTTGTTTATTAGCATAAAAGTAGTGTACTGTTGCAAGAAAAGTACATTCCTGACCGATTGGTTAGGTAAGCATATTAAGTAAGGTATTAATTACCCTCAGTAAGACACGTTACAGCGTCACCTGATAACACCTTCATATGGAAATACCAATACAAGCATGAGGTATATTTTTAATTCACATGTTTGAATTCAAATTACCTACTAAAATCAACAGAGATATTTTGATGAAAAATTCTATTTTGGCAGTACTCGCCTTGATATCGGTTCTATTATGCTACGTAATGATTCAGGGCGATGAGGTAAAAGTCGCTTCATGGAACATCGCTTGGTTAGGTTCACACGAGTATAACAAACGTACTGATGCCGATTATCAACAACTAGCAAGTTATGCCAAACAACTAAATGCAGATGTTATTGCGCTGCAAGAAGTTGAAAGTGAATATTGGGCACGTAAGGTATTTGGCGATGATTATGATTATTATTTTTCGACTAAAGACTGGGTACAACGTGTTGGCGTAGCCGTTAAAAAATCAAAAGGTTTTAATGTACAAGCCAAGGAATATAAGGCATTAGATGTTGGCAAAGTACGTCATGGCATGGATATAAGGTTAACTAAAAATGGCAAAACATTACACTTACTTGCTGTACATTTAAAATCGGGATGTTTTACCGAACCGCTGGATAGAGTTAGTGTTAACGCAATGCCAAGTGCATCAGTTAAAGAAGAAAGACGTAAGGAAGCATGCACTAAGTTAAGCAAACAAATTATACCGTTAGAGCAATGGATAGATTCACAGGCAGCGCAAGACTCTCCTTATCTTGTATTAGGTGACTTTAATCGCCGATTCTCTCAAGATATTGCCTCAAATCTATCTGAAGAAAAGGGTTTGTGGCAAGCAATAAATGATGAAGGAAAAGAGGCTCTTTGGGCACCAACAGCTTCGCTTAACTCTGATTGTTGGGGTGGATATTATAAAGACTATATTGACCATTTTATTTTTAGCCCAAAAGCTAAAGCCTTATATATTGATGATTCATTTAAACAACTCGTTTTCAAAGCTAAATACACCAAAGAATTATCACGAAGTTTAAGTGATCACTGCCCTATATCAGTAAAAATAAAACTATAAAAATTATTATAGACTCCCATTGAAGTGAATGGAGTCTATAATAAACAAGCTTTACCGCTTGGTGATTTCCATAACTAGCGTAAATATATTTACTACCTCTTCTTTATTATCAGGACTTTTTAAACATGGTTAATAAACAACTTCCCCTTGTAGATTTACATCGACATTTAGATGGTAATATCCGACCAGAAACGATTTGGCAATTAGCACAACAGCATAATATCAAGCTACCAGCCGATAACTTTGACTCTTTTTTGCCTCATGTACAAATTACTACCAGTGAATCCGATTTGCTTGCCTTTTTGAAAAAGCTTGATTGGGGAGTGGGAGTGCTTAAAACCCTTGATGATGTTGTTCGTATTGGCTATGAAAATGTGGAGGACGCTTTCAATGCTAACATTGATTATGCTGAGCTGAGATTTTCTCCCTATTATATTGCCATGACCCATGACCTTCCGATTGAAGGGGTCGTTGAAGCGATCATTGAAGGAGTTAATCAAGGACGAAATAAATTCACTACTAAGATTAATTTAATGGGAATTTTAAGTCGTACTTTTGGTATTGAACATTGTCAAAATGAACTCAATGCCCTACTCGCTTATAAAGATGACTTAGTTGCAATAGATCTCGCAGGTGATGAATACAACTTTCCAGGCACTCTTTTTGAAAGCCACTTTAAACAAGTTAATGATGCAGGGCTTAATGTGAGTGTACATGCTGGTGAAGCAGCTGGTCCTGAAAGTGTTTGGCATGCTATTAAAACATTGGGTGCAACACGTATTGGTCATGGTGTTGCTTGTGCCAGAGATGAAAAGTTAATGGATTATATGCGCGATCATCAAATTAGTATTGAGTCCTGCCTTACGTCAAATTACCAAACAGGTACCATTAAAGACTTAGCAACTCATCCAGTAAAAACATTTTTAGCAAATGGTCTTACGGTTTGTTTAAATACTGATGATCCCGCGGTTGAAAATATAGAGCTTGCTGGAGAGTTTCAAGTAGCAAGAGAAGTACTTGGCTTTAATGATGAACAAATTACTCAATTACAACGTAATGCGGTGCAGATGAGCTTTTTATCTGATCAAGAGAAGCAAGCGCTTCTCACAATTAACGTATAATTTAGGACAAAAAGTAAGACTAAATATTACTGTCTACTTGAACGAATCTTGACTTAGCATTATTATTACCTGCGTAGTGATTAGTAATAAATACGCGCTATGCAGTTACTATAAAAGTAAAAAATTAATACCTATTGAACATCAACCATATCAGTAAAAAATCCTTGATAGCAGCATGAATGATTATATTCTGGCTAGAAACTTACTGAGTTATATTTAAATATAAAAGGATAACACTTATGCCAACACCACATATTGAAGCACAAGCAGGCGAATTTGCAGAAACAGTCTTAATGCCAGGCGATCCGCTTAGAGCAAAATTTATTGCCGACAACTTTCTAGATGATGCTAAATGCATCACCAAAGTTCGTAACATGTTTGGTTATACCGGTACGTATAAAGGTAAACGTGTTTCGGTTATGGGCTCTGGTATGGGTGTGCCAAGTGTATCAATCTATGCGACTGAGCTTTATAAAGATTATGGTGTTGAAAAGATCATACGTATAGGCTCTTGTGGCGCAGTACGTGATGATATTAAGATTCGTGATATTGTTATTGGTATGGCTGCTAGTACAGATTCAAACGTCAATAGACAGCGTTTTCATAATGTAGATTTTGCGGCCTGTGCTGACTTCTCATTATTGAAAAGTGTTGTAGATACCGCCGAAAAATTGGGTAAACAGGTACATGTAGGTAACATTTTCACTGCTGATTTATTCTATACGCCACAGCCTGAAATGTTTGCGACCATGGAAAAATATGGCATTTTAGCGGTAGAAATGGAAGCTGCTGGTCTTTATGGTGTCGCCGCAGAATACGGTAAAAAAGCACTAACAGTGTTAACAGTAAGTGACCACATTAAAACCGGTGAACAAACCACTGCTGCAGAGCGAGAAACAACGTTTAAAGATATGATGGAACTTACATTAGAAAGCGTATTATAAGGCTTTAAATATAGTGTTAGGATAGCGTTTCATTCGACATAAAAAAGGGTTAGCAATGTGCTAACCCTTTTTTATTATTGAGGTGTTATCAATCTAGCGCTAAAAGAAGTTTACCTTAAACTCGGCTCCAACAAAGCGTTCTTCATTGACAATTGCTGTATTATTAGTGAAATCAACGGCGCCAATAGCTTGTTGTTCATCAGTTAAGTTTCTTACAAATAATGCAACTTCATAATCTCTATCATCACCATCCCATTTATAACCAGTGCGGATGCCACCCTCGAATAAAGCTTCACCGGTAAACTCCACTGAGTTATATAAGAAAAAACTGATTTCATCACGGTATGACCAATCGGTATAAGCATAAAACTCACCATCACCAAGCTCTATCGCATAATTGGCAGTAAAGTTAAAAATCCATTCTGGTGCATGTGGCAAGCTATTGCCGTCAATGATTGCTCGACCATCAGCGTTTAACGGATCTGTTACCGTACAGGATGCACAAGCAGGTACTGTCAAAGTACTATCGTTTATCTGGGTATTGTTATAACTAACATTTGCAGTAATAAGTAAATTATCAGTAACAACAAATTGTGAATCGACTTCAAAGCCATAACCTACCGTTTCATCCGCATTAAACAAACGGGCTGTATTTCCACCATCACCACCAACTGAAGTAACTTGTTGATCATTCATAGTAAAATAAAATACGGAGGCATTAATTCGACCCATATTGTCCATAATGTCAGACTTAATACCAGCCTCATATGAAATAATAGTTTCTGATTCAGCAACAGAAATCCCATCATCAAAAGCAAATAATGAACGGCCCTGAACACTTGGTGCTCTAAAGGTATCGGCTATTCTCGCATATAGATTAATATCATCCGTATACTTATGTGAAAGACTAACATCCCAACTCACATGACTATCATTAGTGTTTACGGCACCTGCAGCATAATCAGGAGCACCTAGAAAAGCGAGCGGTGATTTTGTTCGTTCATTACTATAATCTTTGTCATCGTCTGAATAACGTAAGCCTACCGTGATTGATGTCTTATCTGTTAAATTATAATCAACAGAGCCAAACAGAGCTAAAGCTGTAGTCTCTTGGTCTTGAACAACATAACCATTTTCTGCCCCTCCACTAAATAAGGCGTCGTAAGAAAAACTTTCAATAGTTAAATCTTCATTAAAATAGAAAAGACCAACTTGGTAATTTAACTCTCCATTAAAGTTACTAGTTAGTCTTAACTCTTGTGATATTTGTGCATGGTCTGGAATAGCATCAGCTGTTTCAGAGCTCAGATTAATAATTCCTGGTCCACTTGGCTCAAAATCAGGAGGACAACCAAAGCCATTACAACCATAACCACCATCAACATCAGCACGAGAAAATAGCTCCGCACTTTCATAACCCGTAATAGAAGTTACCGTGTAATCGCCAAGTTCAAGTTCTAACTTTAAACTAGCTCCTTCAGTTTCAACTTGTTGGGTGGCACGAGAAGCTGAGTCATGATAAACGGTATCACGGCTAAATCCATCAACGAGCTTGTTACTACCGCTCTTAATCCCATTGGCGTAAAATGCCACCGGTTTGCCGTCAAGATCACGCATGTGATAATTGAATAAAGCATCTAAATTATCACCTTCATAGAGAAACTGTAATCGAAGCGCTTGATCGGTATAACCACCTAGAACATCGTCTTGCTCAAACCCCGGAGCCATATTATCAATATAATCATCACGGTCTTGACGTAGCACTGAAATACGAGCAGAAACATTATCCGTTAAGCCACCGCCAACAGCCGCTCTAAGATCTGATGTATTTTTACTACCATATGATAATGATGCAAAACCATCAAAGTCTTGTGAAGGCTTTGCAGAGTCAATTTTAACTAAGCCTGCAGGGGTATTTCTGCCAAACAAAGTACCCTGTGGACCAGCTAATACTTCAACTCTTTCTAGATCAAAAACTGGAAAGCCTTTTAAAATTGGATTTTCTTGTACCACATTATCAACAACTAACGAGACAGGTTGAGAAGCATTTAAATCAAAATCAGAATTACCTAAACCACGCATATAAAAACGCGGAAAAGTCCGGCCAAATGAAGACTCAACTGAAAGACTAGGTATTTTGGCATTTAAAAAACGTATATCCATAGCAGCTGAACTATAAGCATCAAGGTTATCACCTTGTAATGCGGAAACAGCAATGGGTACTTCTTGCACATTTTCAACACGTTTACGCGCAGTTACATTGATAACCTCAATGCCGACAACCTTTTCCTTTGTTACTACAGCTTCTTCTGCAGCTAAGGCACTGGTTGAAATACCTGCAACACTCGCTAATAGTGATGCTTGCACACAAAGTGATATTGCGCTTTGTTTAAACATTTTCATTTGTTATCTCCCAAGGACTATTTTTGTTTTGTTTGTTTTATTTTTATATACAGATGTTTTTATTATGTTTTATAGTGTAGTAGATATTTACTTTCTCACTGGATTATTCACACCCGACTTACTACTTATGATTTTTTATATAAGTCAGATAAAAAACTAGTACCATAATCCATCGACTTCACAGAGAATAACTCAGCAATGGTTTGCCCTAAGTCTGCAAAGGTTTGGCGATTACCTAAATTCACTGAGCCAATGTTCTGGTGATAAGCAAGAATAGGTACATACTCCCTAGTGTGTTCAGTGCCAGGCCAAGTTGGATCACAACCATGATCTGCAGTTAAGAAAAGTACATCATCTGCTGACATACTCTGTAAAAGCTCTGGTATTCGAACATCAAGTGCTTCCAGCTCTTTTGCATAACCAATTGCATCACGCCTATGTCCAAAATCTTGATCAAAGTTGACTAAATTAGTGAAAATAAGTGAGTTGTCTTGAGCCGTATTGATATGCGAAACCGTTGCATCAAAAAGCGCATCTAAGCCCGTTGCTTTGGTTTTTTCATCAATACCTTGATGGGCAAAGATATCAGCTATTTTACCGACACTGATTACATGAGTACCGGCCTGAGATATTTTATCTAGCACCGTGGGTGAAGGGGGTAATACAGAGTAATCTCTTCTGTTGCCAGTTCTAGCAAAGTTATCAACACAGTCACCAATGAAAGGTCTCGCGATAACACGCCCAATATTTAAGTCGCCTAATAACTCACGAACCGTTTCACAATATTTATAGAGATTATCTAGGCCAAAGTGCTCTTCATGTGCGGCTATTTGAAAAACACTATCTGCCGAGGTATAACAAATAGGTAAACCTGACTTAATATGCTCTTGACCTAATCGCTTAAGAATTTCGGTACCTGAGGCGTGGCAATTTCCCAGTATCCCTTCAAAGCCAGTTTCTTGGTTAATTTGGTCAAGTAATGAAGTTGGGAAGCTATTTTCTTTCTCTGTAAAGTATCCCCAGTCAAAAAGTACAGGAACACCAGCCATTTCCCAGTGACCGCTTGGTGTATCTTTACCCGTACTTATTTCTTGTGCAAAACCGTAGGCACCTTTATTTGGCTCTTGCCCTTGGTACGGAAATTCCTGTTCAGATGCCTGCTCACAGGCTCTTACTAATCCCATAGAAGATAGATTGGGTAAGGCTATTTCTTTACCTGTCTCGTTATAATATGCACGAGATAGATTAGCAAAGGTATTCGCGCCGACATCACCAAACTCAACAGCATCTGGGGAATATCCAATACCTAAACTATCAATAACCAAAATTATTGCACGAGCCATAATGTTTCCTTTTTACTTTTCTAATCACAAGTAGCTACAATTAACTACCTAGATGAAATAAACTGATAAAAAATATGACCAAGTGGTCAAGTTGTGTTAATTTATCATCTTTCTAAATAAGGGTAAATAAAGCATTAGCTAATTATTTGCTCACAGTATAGTTTACCGTGTTAGAAATTGGATATATCTAGCAGCTACAAGTAGCAGGCTCCAGATAAAACAAGACGTTAATTATTAATATTTGCTTTGACAACAGGCTGAACATTGAAACAAATTAAACCAACCATTATCGCTATCGCTGGCCCTTCCGCATCAGGTAAAACACTTTTTGCCCAAACAATTCATGATGAGCTTGTTGCTGAGTTGGGTAAAGATGGCATTTCAATTATTCATGAGGATGCTTATTATCGAGATCAGTCTCACTTGTCCATGCAAGAGCGCGAGCAAACAAATTATGACCACCCAAATGCCTTTGAACATGAGTTGTTAACTGAGCATTTAAAGCAATTAACTCAGAACAAAATAATTCATAGCCCTGTGTATTGTTATAAAACACATACACGAATCAAGGAAACAAAGACGTTCTCAGCCACTAAAATAATTTTAGTTGAAGGCATATTGCTACTGTCGAATAAGGAGTTAAGAGATTGTTTTGATATCAAAGTCTACATGGATACACCGTTAGATATTTGTCTTATCAGACGAATTCAACGGGATTTGGTTGAGCGTAGTCGCAGCGTTGACTCTGTTACCAGCCAGTATTTAGAAACAGTGAGACCTATGTACCATCAATTCATCGAACCATCGAAAGCTTGGGCTGATATTGTCATTACCCGAGGTGGTAAAAATAGAATGGCACTTGAGGTACTCAAAGCTAAAATACGTCAAATTTCACAATTACCCACACAACAATAATTATTAAATACAAGAGGTATTCATGGAAATAGGTGCATTAAGAGGTGTTATAGGAATTGTCGTATTGTTAGCGATAGCTTATGCCTTATCGAGTGGCAAGAAGTCAATTAACTTACGCACTGTCGGTCTAGCATTTACCCTGCAAATATTACTGGGTGCCTTTGTATTATATGTGCCTTTTGGCAAAGATGTATTATTGTCTATGACCAATGGTGTACAGAGTGTTATTGATAGTGCCAAAGTAGGTATTAACTTTCTCTTTGGCGGCTTAGGCACTGATGCCATGTTTGAAAATGGTGTAGGTTTTGTTTTTGCTGTCAGGGTATTACCCAATATTATATTCTTTTCATCCCTTATTGCTGTGCTGTATTACCTTGGCATAATGCAATGGGTTATCAAAATAATTGGTGGTGGTTTACAAAAGCTTTTGAAAACCAGTAAACCTGAATCCCTTTCTGCCACAGCTAATATTTTTGTTGGCCAAACCGAAGCCCCGCTTATCATTCGCCCCTATATCAAAAACATGACGCAGTCAGAGTTGTTTGCCATCATGGTTGGCGGTTTAGCCTCTGTTGCTGGCTCGATTTTAGCGGGTTATGCTGGGCTTGGTATCGAATTAAAATACCTTATTGCCGCTTCATTTATGGCAGCTCCTGGTGGTCTGTTAATGGCTAAAATTATTTGCCCTGAAACCGAACACGATAAAATAGTAAATGAGTCGATAGATTACGATGAAGACGATGAGAAACCAACAAATGTCATTGATGCCGCGGCTTCAGGTGCAGCATCAGGCCTTAAACTTGCCGTTAATGTAGGGGCGATGTTATTAGCCTTTATTGCCCTAATAGCCTTATTAAATACTATCGTTGGCGGCGTGGCAGGATTATTCGGTTATCAAGATATTACTATTGAATTTTTCTTAGGTTACCTATTTGCCCCCTTCGCTTTTATTATCGGCGTTCCAGCCAATGAAATGCTACAAGCGGGTAGCTTTATTGGCCAAAAAATAATTGTTAATGAGTTCTTTGCTTATGTAAATTTTATTGAAATAAAAGACAGTTTAAGCCCGGCAACTCAAGCAATTGTTACCTTTGCCCTATGTGGTTTTGCTAACTTATCTTCAATCGCAATTTTACTCGGTGGTATTGGCTCCATGGCACCAAGTAGACGTCATGATATTGCGAGACTCGGTTTACGAGCAATGCTTGCCGCTACGTTAGCAAACTTAATGAGCGCAGCCATTGCCGGTATTTTCATTTCTTTATAAAGATAATCAACCAATATTCAAAATAGACAAATAAATAGGAATACAAAATTATGCCAGCTAGTTTAGAGAGTAAAGCAGTAGCCCAACGTGCGCTGTCACTGATGGATTTAACAAGCCTTACCAACACAGAAACTGACGAAGACATTGTTCAACTTTGTCGGCAAGCGAAGTCACCTGCAGGTGAAACAGCAGCAATTTGTATTTTTCCGCGCTTTATTCCTATCGCTAAAAAGGCACTAAAGGCCCAACAAACACCCCAAGTAAAAATAGCAACGGTGACTAACTTCCCTCATGGTAACGACGATATTGACATTGCCTTAGCCGAAACAAAAGCGGCAGTCGCTTACGGTGCTGATGAGGTAGATTTAGTTTTCCCATATCGTGCGTTAATAAAAGGTGACGAGAACATCGGTTTTGATATGGTTAAGGTTTGTAAACAAGCTTGCTCCGGCTCAGCAAAACTTAAAGTGATTATCGAAACAGGTGAACTAAAGTCGGAAGACTTGATCCGAAAAGCCAGTGAGATCGCCATTAATGCCGGTGCCGACTTTATCAAAACATCAACAGGTAAAGTACCTGTCAATGCTACCCCAACGGCAGCTCAAATCATGTTAGAAGTCATTAAACAAAAAAATACCTCCGTCGGTTTTAAGCCTGCGGGAGGGGTTAGAAACGCAGAAGACGCTGCAATATACCTTGACTTAGCCGATAGTATTTTAGGCCATGAATGGGCCAATGTTAATCACTTTCGATTTGGTGCCAGCAGTTTACTTACCAGTTTATTAGCGACGTTGGGCCATCAAAGTGATGCCAATGCATCAAGTGGTTACTAACTTACCAATACACTCAACTATTAGTTCACTTTTAAAGCTGGCTAATAGTGCTAAACCACCTCCTATTGCTGATAGCTATTACTCGCAGCTAGTATGATGAAAGTACAAATAGCTGTCAGCTCGTATTTAACAAGAAAGAAGAAAAATGGCACAACTCTATTTTTATTACTCATCAATGAATGCCGGTAAATCAACGCACTTACTTCAGTCTTCTTATAACTACCAAGAAAGAGGTTTATCAACCGCCATTTATACCGCAAAAATCGATGATAGGTTTGTCAAAGGCAAAGTAGCGTCACGATTAGGTATTGATGCCGATGCCTTTTTATTTGATGAAAATAATCATTTATTTGATGAGATTAAGCAGAAGAACCAAAGCTCCAAACTCGATTGTGTGCTGATAGATGAAGCACAATTTTTGTCAACAGAGCAGGTTAAACAACTTACCGATATCGTTGATTTATTGCATATTCCGGTACTTGCTTATGGTATTCGTACTGATTTTTTAGGACAAACCTTTTCGGGTAGTGCAGCCCTACTCGCTTGGGCGGATAAATTAGTTGAATTAAAAACCATATGTCACTGTGGCCGAAAAGCCAATTTTGTTATTAGACAAGACGCTAATGGCAAACCTGTTCAAGGTGGCGAACAAGTAGAGGTTGGTGGTAATGAGCGTTATGAGCCACTTTGTCGTGCTCATTTTAAGGAGTGTGTCAGACTGTAGCGATTGTTTTTGAGCATTAATACCTAACAGTATACCAAATTGATTAAGTTATTTAATAAAAGCAAAACCTAATAAAAAAGAGAAGTGCTGATTAAGCCACTTCTCTTTTTTTGTTTATTCATTTACACGTATTATATAGCTAAAGGCTAATATATTACTGGTGGTAATTCAGGACTTTCTTCCGAGTAACTTAATGCATTGTTAAATTGCTCGATAGCCCTATTAGCCGAATCTTCATCCTTAGCATGTACACGGGCAATCACTTCACCACGATTTACTTGTACACCCAGTGGTAATATACGATCGAAGCCAACCGTATGGTCCACTAACTGTGTAGGCGCAGTTCTACCACCACCTAAGCCAACAACTGACATGCCAACAGCACGAGTATCCATTTGTGCAATATAACCATGCTGAGAGGCTTTCACCTCCATGATAATATTCGCTTTTTGCATCGAGTCCCAAGGAGCTTCAACAAAATTCTTTGGACCACCTAATGCCGCGATCATACGGTCAAATACTTCTGCCGCTAAGCCCGT